>Ga0209707_1000087_pt1 | contig 59352 bp, 56 predicted proteins | sample EN4Hudsemesocosm_FD_184630 | JGI IMG/M metagenome (GOLD analysis project Ga0209707, IMG submission 184630) | Methane-oxidizing microbial communities from mesocosms in the Hudson Canyon - EN4B Hudson Canyon (SPAdes) (version 2) | ecosystem: Environmental > Aquatic > Marine > Cold seeps | place... | reverse complement strand
TACCTATTATTACTAATTCATGAAAATATGAATATTTACGCTTGCGTTTTAATAGAGTATCTACCGATAAATAATTCAGGAATTTACTGGTTTTTTATAAACCTGCGGTTTGTATAGAGTCATGTAATTTTATTCGATTAGATCTAAGAATTGCATGCAGTGGCATAAAGTTGGCCTAAAGCGATACCACCATCATTAGGAGGTGTTTTTTCATGAGTAAACACTGTATAGCCAGCGCTTTCTAACTTTTTTACACAGCATTCGGTTAAATACGCATTTTGAAAACAACCACCACTTAATACAATATGCTGTTGCTGCGCTTGATTTGCAATATCAAGCATTATCTCAGCTAAGGTATTATGAAATTTAGCAGCAATTACGCTTTTTCTTTGCTTTGGTATATCAACTAATATTTCTATAACCATGGGTTGCCAATCAATGATTATTGGCTTATTCCCCACTAATTTATAACTATAACTGTCGTCACAATTATCACTTACTTGTTGCTCAAGCAACATAGCCGCCTGCCCTTCAAAACTATTCAACTGACATAAACCTATCAAACTACTTACCCCATCAAATAGTCTTCCTACACTTGATGTATAAGGAGTATTAAGTTGCGCCTTTAAACTTTGCCTTAACAATTTTAATTCTTGTTCTGAGAAAGCGGATAATAGATGAGAAAGTTCAGTTGTAAATAAATCATCCCCATAAATACCATACAATAAACCTAAAGCTGATCGTCTAGGTTCACTCGCTACTTTACCCCCACCCACTAAAGCAAAGGGGTTGAAATAAGCATAGCGTTGAAAACCCTGTGTATTGACTATTAAACATTCTCCACCCCAAATAGTATTATCTAATCCTAAGCCAGTTCCATCCCATGCAAAACCTAATACTGAAGATTGAAGATCATGCTCTGCCATACAAGATAAAATATGTGCATAATGATGCTGTACCGCATTTTCTTTTAACCCCATTTGTTTGGCAAAAACCGTACTGTGATAATCAGGGTGTAGATCATAAGATACACTACTGGGATTCAATGAATAAAACGCCTGTAAATCAGCCAATGCTTGCTGAAACTGGTTTTGAGAGTTCAATGTATCTAACTCACCAATATGCTGACTTAAAATAATTTGGTTGTTATGACTAATTGCAACTGCATTTTTCATCTGCCCACCAGTGGCAATCTGATCATCAAGTGACTGACTGATAGTAATAGGTATCGATGAATAGCCCCTCGCCCTGCGAAGTACAGTTGCCTTATTATTAATAACTCTGATAATTGAATCATCCAAAGGACGAACAATTTCCCTATCATGAGTTAGAAAAAAATCAGCAATATTCGATAAACGATTTAAGGCTTGTTGTTCTGTAATGCAAATAGGTTCACCACTTATATTAGCGCTAGTAGCAATTAGCGGTTTGTTAAAGTCATTAGCAATTAAATGATGCAATGGTGATGCCGGTAACATAAGTCCCAATAACTTATTATTTGGGGCAACTTCCTCAACAATAAGTGTATTATTCAGACGCTTCATCAACACTATAGGGCTTGCATAAGAAATTAAAGTTTGCTGTTCTAATTCACTTATTTCACACAACTCCCTTGCACTTTCTAGATTTTTGACCATCAATGCAAAAGGTTTTTCAGCGCGTAATTTACGTAGTCTTAATTGTTCAACAGCTTGAGCATTGCTAGCGTCAACTAATAATTGAAAACCACCCACTCCTTTAATAGCAATAATTTTTCCCTGCTTTAAACATTCAATAGCTCTTGTTAATGCAAGCTCACCTTGTTCTAGCTTAATTCCTTTTTTATCTATAAAACTTAACTGAGGACCACAATGTCTACAAGCTATAGTTTGTGAGTGAAACCGTCTATTTTCACTTGAGGAATAATCAGATAAACATTCTGGACAAGCTGAAAACTTTTCCATACTGGTTCGAACACGATCGTAAGGTTGTTTCAGCATAATGCTGTATCGTGGGCCACAGTTACAGCAACTAGTAAATGGATAGCGATAAAATCGACTTTCTGGATTTAATAAATCAGCAATACATTCTGCACAAGGGCTGATATCTGGTAATGCAAAAACAGAATTTTGTCCCTGCTCCACACTCTGTTTTATTAAAAATGAATTAAAATTTTCAAGTGGTTTTGAGCTCACAGATAATGAATGAATCTCGGCAAATTCAGGTAATAAATTTTCAAGATCATGCAAGAAACCTTGCTGCAATATATTCGCGCCTTCAATACTTATGGATACACCCTGATTAGTATTTACAACCCATCCTTGTTGTTGATATTTTTTAGCCAAATGAAATACAAAAGGTCTAAAACCGATGCCTTGAACAAAGCCTTTTATATCAAGAAATAAATGTTTTTTAATCTTCATATTTCATTTTATTTAAAGTAGATTCAAACACAAATACCAGTATAGAAAGTAAGTAACAAATTCATCAGCATATTAAACTATACTGAATACTGTAAGAAACATTAATTATCAATGGAGTAATACTGCAAATGAAAAAATTCATTCAAAAAGTTGTTAAAGACAATAACTTTAGAGCAGTACGTTTACTTGCTATTTTGCGAGAAATTCAAACTGAATTTCGTTATATATCGGCAGAAGCTATAGAAATTGTTGCAGAATTATTAGATATTGAACGAACACAAATTATCAGTGTTATTGAGTTTTATAGCTTTTTCCATCTAGAAGCTAGAGGAAAATACGATATTTTGATTAGTGACTCGATAACTGATCATATGATGGGAAAACAATCTTTAATAGAATATCTTTCTAATCAACTCCATATTGCAGTCGGTACAGTCAGGTCAGATGGTCTAGTCAGTTTAGATAATACCTCTTGTACTGGTATGTCTGATCAAGCGCCTGCTGCTTTAGTTAATGGTTATGCCCTACCGTATTTAACTAAACAAAAAATTGATGACATCGTTAGTTTAATTACTCAACAACCCCCAATTAAAGACTGGCCTAAAAGCTTCTTTACTGTCACAGATAATATCCATAAAACCAATCTTTTACTAAAACAAGAAATTGCTCAAGGCGATGCATTAAAAGCGACTTTTAAAAGAGGATTAATAGAAACACTAGAAGAAGTTAATATTTCAGGGCTACGAGGTAGAGGTGGAGCTGGCTTTACTACCGCGATGAAATGGAAGTTTTGTTTAGAAGAAAAAGAAACTGAGCGCTATGTTATTTGTAATGCTGACGAAGGTGAACCAGGTACATTTAAAGATCGCGTATTACTCAATAGTTTTGCACACCAAGTATTTGAGGGCATGACTATTTGCAGTGCCATTATTGGTTCTCAACAAGGTTTCTTATATTTAAGAGGTGAATACCTACATCTTTATGATCAATTACAATCCGTTTTAGATCAACGCCATAAACAAGGTTTACTCGGTAAAAATATCATCCAGTCTGGCTTAGATTTTGATATTGAAATTTGCTTAGGTGCTGGCGCTTATATTTGTGGTGAAGAATCAGCACTTATAGAGTCGCTAGAAGGTAAACGAGGCATTCCTAGAAATCGCCCGCCTTATCCTGTTACAGAAGGTTATTTAAATAAACCTACCGTAGTTAATAATGTAGAGACATTTTTAGCGACTGCAAATATAGCTCTTAATGGTGGAAAACAATTTTCTGATTTAGGCACCAAGAAGTCAACAGGGACTAAAATTTTAAGTATTAGTGGTGATTGCCAATTACCCGGTATTTTTGAATACCCCTTTGGAACAAGCATCAAACAAATACTTAAGGATTGCGGAGCAGAAAATGTATTAGGTGTTCAAGTTGGGGGCCCATCTGGGACCTTTATATCTAATCAAGAATTTGACAGAGTATTAGCTTTTGAAGATTTAGCAACAGGTGGCTCATTTATTATTTTTAATAAAGATCGTAATATTCTTGATTTAGTCAAAAATTTCACCCATTTCTTTGCCCATGAAAGTTGCGGTTTTTGTACGCCTTGTCGAGTGGGCACATCATTATTAAAAAAACAACTGGATAAAATTGTTGATGGCCATGGTTCAGCTGGCGATTTACTGGCCTTAGAAGAACTTTGTCAATTAGTGAAAAACTATAGTCATTGTGGTTTAGGGCAAACAGCAGCTAACCCAATATTAAGCACTTTACAGCGTTACCCTGAAATCTATCAAAGCCAATTAAAAGAGATTAGTTTTGAACCTGGCTTTAATTTAGATGCCTCTTTAGAAACGGCAAGGCAATTAGCAAATAGAAATGATGCTAACGCCCATTTAATTCAGGAGGGAGAATGATATGAGCAAAACAATAACCATTGATGGTAAAGAAATCCCTTTTAAAGAGGGACAGACTATTATTGAAGCCGCAACAGCTGCAGATATTTATATTCCTCATTTATGTCATAAACCAGGTTACGAACCTCATGGTAGTTGTAAACTCTGTACCGTAAAAGTTAACGGTAGAAGTTGTACTGCCTGTACTTTTCCTGCAACGGAGGGACAAGAGATTATTAATTCTTCAACCGAACTGGCTGAAGATAGAAAGAAAATCACTCAAATGCTATTTGTTGAAGGTAATCACTTCTGCCCTTCTTGTGAAAAAACAGGAAACTGTCAATTACAAGGTGTTGCTTATCACTTAAATATGCTGGATAACCACTTCCCTCACTTTTTTGCAGATAGAGAATTAGATGCCTCCCATGCTGATATATTAATTGATCATAATCGCTGTATTTTTTGTAGCTTATGCGTCCGAGCAAGCCAGGAATCTGATGGGAAAAATGTATTTGCAATTAGCGGCAGAGGCATAAATAAACGTCTGATCGTCAATTCAGAAACAGGTAAATTAAAAGACAGTGATATTGATGTAAATGACTGTGCAGCTCATATCTGTCCTACGGGCGCAATTTTAATTAAACGCACGGGGTACACAGTACCTATCGGGCAAAGAACCTATGACAAACAACAGATAGACCAAGTCTCATTAGCTAAGGAGCATAATAAAAATGACTGATAAAATCAGAGTTGCAACGACTTCTTTAGCTGGCTGTTTTGGTTGTCACATGTCATTTTTAGATATAGATGAGCGCCTAGTTAAACTGGTTGAATTAGTTGAGTTTGATCGTTCCCCCATTACAGATATTGAACATTGTACAAACTGTGATATTGGCCTGATTGAAGGCGGAGTTTGTAACTCAGAAAATGTTCACGTTTTAAGAGAGTTTCGTAATAACTGTAAAATTCTAGTTGCCGTGGGTGCTTGTGCTATTAATGGTGGTTTACCTGCTATGCGTAATCATATTCCACTAGAGGAATGTCTAAATGAAGCTTATATTGATGGTATTGGTATTGAAAACCCACAAATACCCAATGACCCTGAACTACCTTTATTATTAGATATAGTCCGTCCTATTCATGAGGTTGTCAAAGTAGATTATTATTTACCTGGTTGTCCACCCTCAGCAGATGTATTTTGGAAGTTTCTGACTGATTTAATTTCAGGTAGTGAACCTCAATTGCCTTATGAGTTAGTTCATTATGATTAAAAAATCATACAATGAATTTATTTTTTTCAATTTATCGAGAGCTTTACGCAAATGAAAATTGGAGTCCCAAAAGAAATAAAAAATAACGAATCTCGAGTAGCAATGACACCTGAAGGTGTTACAAAACTTGTTGAATCAGGCAATTCTGTTTCTGTAGAAATAGATGCGGGGATTGGCTCTGGCTATAGCAATGAACAATACCAAAAAGCTGGAGCCAACCTTGTTACAACGGCTAAAGCCTGGCATGTTGATTTAGTTGTCAAAGTCAAAGAGCCTCAAAAAACTGAGTATCATTATTTAGCTGACCAAATAGTATTTACATTTTTCCATTTAGCGGGTGTAGATAAAAACCTGACTTTAGAACTGATAAAAAATGGCACAACAGCTATAGCTTATGAATCTCTGGAAGATAAAAATGGCCGACTGCCTATTTTAGAACCTATGAGTGCCATTGCTGGCAATATGTCTGTTTTGATGGGTGCATATTATTTAGCATCTTTTAATCACGGAAAAGGAATGCAATTAGGTTCCGTACTTAATAAGGCACATGGCAAAGTGGTCGTTATTGGTGATGGCATTGTTGGCACCCATGCGGCAAAAGTAGCCTCTGCAATGGGTGCCAATGTTGCCATTGCAGGATTGGATAAAGAACAATGGTTAAAATTAAATCAGCAACATATGCCTTTAGTCTCCTTTTTTATCTCCAACAAAGAAAATATTTCCAAACAAATAATAGAGGCTGATTTAGTTATTGGTGCCGTACATAGTCGAGGTGCGAAAGCAGCCAAAATTGTCACGGAACAAATGATTAAAACCATGTCAGCAGGTTCTGTGCTTGTCGACGTGAGTATTGACCAGGGAGGCTGTTTTGAAACGTCTAAACCAACATCACATTCAGACCCAGTATTTATTAAACATGGAATTATCCACTACTGTGTATCAAACATGCCTGGCGCTTACCCTAAAACAGCAACTATTGCTTTAACTGATGTTACTCTTAAATACATTCAGGATATTGCTAAAAACTCACTTAAAGGAATCCTGTCAGACAAAGCAACAATTAAAGGGATAAATATTTACAAAGGCAAGATTGTTTCTGAAAAAGTTGCCAAAGACCTGAATTTAATAAAGTTATTTGAGCCTTTAGCATCCCCTAATCTCTGACAATATCTTATCTATCAACCCATTATTATGTACGAAAATTTAGAAACTGCAGATAATCAAGAAAACTTAAAACGGGTTGTTATAGATCCTGTTTCTAGAGTTGAAGGCCATGGCAAAGTCACTTTATTATTAGATGAAGAGAATAAAGTTAAACAAGCGCGTTTACATATTGTGGAATTTAGAGGCTTTGAGCGTTTTATTCAAGGCCGTCCCTATTGGGAACTCCCCGTTCTTGTGCAACGTTTATGTGGTATTTGTCCTGTTAGTCACCACTTAGCCGCAGCCAAAGCAATTGATCAATTAGTTGGGGTTGACCCAGAAAACTTACCCCCAACTGCCGATAAACTAAGACGTTTATTACACTTTGGACAGGTATTACAATCACACGCCTTACACTTTTTTCATCTATCTAGCCCTGATTTATTGTTTGGTTTTGAAAGTGATATTAATAAACGTAATGTTATTGCAGTATTGAAAGAATATTCTGATATTGGCTTGCAAGGGGTAAAACTACGCAAATACGGACAAGAAGTGATTCGGATGATTTCTGGAAAGCGTGTGCATGGTACTGGGGCTATTGCGGGTGGTATGAATAAATCACTGACTAAAGCCGAACGTGATTACCTACTGGAAGATATCAATCAAATCATTGAATGGACATCAGGCGCAGTTGCATTAATCAAAAAAGTACATTGTTCTAACCTACCCTATTACGATGACTTTGCCACCATCGCCACAAACTACCTTAGCCTAACGAAAGAAAATGGCGCATTAGAGCTCTATCATGGCGGAATTAGAGCTAAATATGCCAATGGCGATACCATTATGGATCATATAGATTATTGCCAATACAATAAGTATATTCATGAAGAAGTTCGTTCATGGACCTATATGAAATTCCCATATTTGATGGCCTTAGGTCAAGATAATGGCTGGTATCGTGTTGGTCCTTTAGCTAGAGTGAATAATTGTGACTCTATTGATACACCTTTGGCTGAACAAGCAAGAGTAGAATTTAAACAACATGGCTCTGGCACTATGGTTCATAGTACTTTAGCTTTCCACTGGGCACGCCTGATAGAAGCCCTGCATTGTGCAGAAAGCATTAAAGAACTGCTTAATGACCCCGATATTATGGGTTCTGATTTAGTTGCTAAAGGTGAAAAAAGATATGAAGGTATTGGCGTAATAGAAGCACCACGAGGCACACTTTTCCACCATTACCAAGTAGATGAAAATGATATCGTCACTAAAGCTAATCTAATCGTCTCAACGACGAGTAATAATATGGGGATGAATGAATCAGTACGCCAAGTTGCAGCAGAATATTTATCAGGACAAGAATTAACAGAACCTTTATTAAATAATCTGGAAGTGGCTATTCGTGCTTATGACCCCTGTTTATCTTGTGCCACTCATGCTGTGGGTAAAATGCCATTGCAGCTTGAATTAGTCAATGCAGAAGGAAAACTGATTGATAAAATGATTAAGCATAATGATGGACAAATTGAGAAATCAAACTAATTGGAAGTGAGGCTTTAGCCTCGATTCTTTTACATGCGAGGCTAAAGCCTCACTTCCTTTAATACATAACAATATCAATGACTAAACCTATTTTAATTTTTGGCTACGGTAATTTGAGTCGAGGCGATGATGCACTTGGGCCATTATCATTAGACTATTTAGCAGATAAAATTGATCAAAATAAAATTGAAATTCAAACTGATTTCCAACTACAAATTGAACATGCCTTAGATCTGGAAAACAGGCAATTAGTATTATTTATTGATGCCTCTGTTAACTGTAAAACAGCCTTTAACTTTTCCAGATTACAGGCAGATAAAGATAAAAGCTATACAACTCATGCAATGAGTCCGACAGCTGTGTTACAGGTTTATCAAGATATAAAAAAACAAGCACCTCCGCCCTGTTTTTTACTCAGCATTCAAGGTAGTAGTTTTGAATTAGGTGAAGGCCTAAGTCAACAAGCAAAAAACAATCTACAACATGCGATACAATTTACCGATCAATTACTAAAAACAGCAGAAGTAATTTTTTGGAACCAACAACTGGAACATAGTTTTGCATGAACTATCTTTACTTGAAAATGTAAGAGAAATTTTGCAAGATCACGAAAAAGCTCAACACTTTAAACAAGTAAAAAAAATAACACTGGAGATTGGTACCTTATCTTGCATTGAAACAGAAGCCTTACGCTTTGGCTTTGATGTGGTTATGAAGGATTCCTTAGCTGAAAATGCAGAACTACTCATAACAGAAATAGAGGGGCTAGGAGTTTGTGACCAGTGCAAAAAACAAGTCCCCATAGAAACCTTATTCGATCCCTGTAGCTTATGTGGCAATCCTTTTGTTACAGTTGTTCAAGGACAAGAAATGAAAATCAAAGATTTAATTGTTATCTAAATAAAGGCCAAAATCATGTGTGGAATATGCGGGTGTGGACAAACAGATCAAAAGCACAGTCATCAGCATGACCATGCTGACACAGAACGACTTATTAAAGTTGAGCAAGATTTATTAAGCAAAAACAATAACTACGCAGAGCAAAATAGAGCCTATTTTAAACAACACAATATTTTCACTATCAACCTGGTTTCTAGTCCTGGTGCTGGTAAAACAACTTTATTGGTCGAAACAATTAAAGCCTTAAAAGAACAATTTCCTATCGCCGTAATCGAAGGTGACCAACAAACTGAACATGATGCAAATCGAATACGAACCACAGGCGTACCCGTTATACAAATCAATACTGGCCGAGCTTGCCATCTTGATGCTCATGGTATTGGTCATGCTGCTATGGGTTTAAACCTAGAGTCAAACAGTTTATTAGCCATTGAAAATGTAGGGAATCTAGTCTGCCCCTCTTCATTTGATTTGGGAGAAGCCCATAAAGTCGTTATTTTATCGGTCACAGAAGGTGATGATAAACCTATCAAATACCCCGATATGTTTCATGCAGCAGATTTAATGTTGATCAATAAAATAGACTTATTACCTTATGTCGATTTTGATATTGAACGCTGTATACAATATGCCAAACAGGTTAATCCGAATATTGATGTTATCCAGCTAATTGCCACACAAAGTAATACCTTTAAGAAATGGGAAAATTGGCTAATAAAAGGAATAAAATAAAAACAAATGGCTACCTGATTACCTATGAGTTTCAGCTAAACCTGGAGGGTGCGCAGGTTTTGCTCTTAAGCCCTCGCCCCAGACGGGGAGAGGGTTGGGGGTGAGGGGGGTGAGTTAAACAATTCTCTTCTTCAAAATTTCTTTTATTTTTAAAGAGATTAAAAGAATAAGGAATAGAGAGCCATATTTTTATTCCCCTCACCCCTAACCCTCTCCCCGCCTAGGGCGAGGGCTTAAAGCACCTTATTTGTATGATTAAGGACTGGCTGAAGCTTATACGTAATCAGGATTGGTTATATTTTAATAATATCTCCAATTATTGAGTTTTCTCCAATAAAACACTCACCTCTTTAGTTGGCAACCAGTCATTGTTTGGATTATAAGTTAGTATTTTTTCAGCAATACTCGCCCCATCTATACCTAAGTTTTTTTCATAAACAATCCCTGAATGACTAACCATAAAACTCATTACGCCTGTTTCTCCATACACCTTAGGCCAAGCAATCATTGCAAATCCAGCCCGCATCTTGCCATCAATCAAATAGCTGTATGCATCTCCTTTCGTATGTTCACCTTGGGCATTTAATATGCGATAAAAATAACCATGATATCCACCATCCAACTTACGATTTGCAAGCAATGGTCCTAAAGGACTTAAATCTTCACCATTTTTTGTTTCCCAGTACAGGCCATCATGAGTCCCAGGAGTACTAATAAATTTCTGTGCATACTCAAGAATATGGTTTCCATTTCGATCTTGCTCTGCGTATTCCATCTGCGCATCATAGTAAGCCAAAACCGCTTGCATCGTTGCCAGTTCATTTTTACCAATGCGACGAATACGTATGCGTTCAAGACCCTCTTTAATATCAAAATACCAACCCTTTTCTTCTTTAACAATGGGAATCGGTAAAACCCATTGCCCTTTGCCTACGACTAGCATCTCTTTTTTACTATCTTGCGTCACCAAAGTATGAGTTTCTTCCCAAGCTTTAATAAAATCCGCAGTTTCTGTTCCAGATATACCGCCCAAAAGTAAATTATTCCGAAAATCAGCACCTAGAATTTCTCTAAGTTGTTCTTCATCACCTTGTTTAACAGCCCAAACAAAAGAGTTTGCAGCATCTTCCGCTGTTTTATAAACAGCCTGCTGTAATACTGGATCAATATCGTATGCTATATCAGGCTGGATAGAGCTTGAACAAGATAAAATGCTCATAAACATACTTGTAACGAACAACTGAAATAATTTTTTTTTCATTTTCTGCAATCGAGTAATCATAATTAATTGAATATTATTTAATATATAATTCATATTTATCTCCCTTTACCGCCGACGCCCACCGCCACCACCAGAACGTTGAAAACCACCTGATCGCCTACCACTACTATGATTCATCGATCTATTACTGAAATTCCCTCGATTAGTATTCTGATGAGACCTAGAAGCATTACCCGCACTACTAAATGCATTATTACGCGTCCCTGTTGATCTATTAAAACTTTGAGACTGTGTTTTTCTTGAACGGTTTTGGGAACTAAAATCACGACTATTTCTTGTATTATTTAGTTGACCACCGCTTAACTTTCCTTGTGCAACCTCACGATTCGCTTTATTAACTGAGGCTCGAGTTTTATCGCCCCCAGCACCAGACAACTGTTTCCGACCTGCTGAAGGGTCAATAGCTCTTTTATCTAATGTAGATCGCGCCTTATCCCGTTGTGCATCACGACCTCGAAAGTCTTTCCGTTGATCTGCACCACCTCTTTTATTACTAAATTTCTCTCGGCTTTTTTTATCTTTGTATGGCACACCCTTACGATTGCTTGGGTTATGATTCCAGTTTGTATTCTTTTTATTAACATCTAGCTTATTACGATTGACGTTAATATTATTGTATTTATTCACATTAATATTGACACTACCATGCCCATGCCCCCAATGACATCCGCCCCAGAGAGCGTGGGTAATACCAATACCTATTCCAAAACTGATACCTCTCATCATCGCATAGCCTGGTGGGTAATAATACCAAGGAGTATAGTGTGGCCACCACCAAGTCCCATAAACAACGGTAGTGTTATAGACAGGCACATAAACAACTTGAGGATCTGCTGGTTCAACAATAATAACAGTTTCGGCATTTTCTTCTTTAACAACAACTGTTTGTTGTTCAGTCGTTTTAAGGTTACCTTCCTCTTTCGCTTTCTTTCGTAGCTTCTGTACTGTATCCATAACGCCTTCGGAATCAGCTAGAAATGCATCTCCAACATTTTGCACCCAGTCAGGCTTTTTCCCCATCATTTCCAAAACTTGCGGAAATGCAACCAATGACATAACACTTGGATCCCAGGATTTATCTTGTACAGCCTTTACTGCAGCATCCCCCTCCTGTTTAGGATTCTTTTTTGACCATTTAACAGCTTCATTAACATTAGCAGGATAAGTAGTCGCCATTAATATCTGAGACAAAAGCGAATCAGGATATAATGCAATAGGAGCCATCATCTGATCAAGCTCTGCCTCACTAAAAGCCTTATCTTTGGCTTGCACAACACCAAAGGACAAACAAAACAATATAACAATCAATAAATTGTCATAAATGGCCATACGTTTTCTCACGAGGTTTTCTCCTTTTATCAACCTAATATTTTATATATTTCACATCTTAAACTAAACATCATCTGCTTACTGACTTTTTTGTACTATAGCTAAAAACCAGAGCGTTCAATCCGAATAAAGTTCTTGATTATCCATGACCTCAGCCATTCTTTTTCCATTCGCAAAGTTAAAACCTTCACCTTTCAGGAGAACAACTTTATCTCAGGGGGCGGTATTGTTTTTATAATCAGTAAGTTAAGGGAGTTGGAAGTTTAAGAGCAATATTCACATCTGCATTGTTATTTTCATCCACGGATATTCTTTAAAATACGATTTTTTAAATCCAGCAAATCTTGGTTTTTCGGTACGGCCTCTAAACCTTCTTCAACTTTATCTAAAGATAATTTATATTGACTCTGCATATAAAGCTCTTCGGCATTTTCTTTAGACAATTTAGCTATCTTTTTTAGTCCTGCCTGAGCTTTTGAATTATACGGGTCAAGTTTCAAAACTTCCTTATATGCCCAAAGTGCATTACTTCCTGCTGGTGACGTTAAATATCCCACTTCAAAATGTATTTCTGCCAGCTCCAAGAAATCTTTAACAGCCAGCTCTTGCTCTTGAGATAATTGAACCATTTCACTATCAACAAAATTAATTTCATTAAAAACATAGTAATACCCTGCTGATACAGCAGATATTAGTACAAATGCAGCAATACTTAATACCTTAGGTAATGATGACTTTGGTTCAATTTCATTAAGAAAAACATCAATAGTTACTGTACGATCTTTTTTCTTAAAAGCTAACGCATGTTGTAAAGCAAGTCGCTGTCTTTTTTTAAGTTGAATAGCTGGTATTTCAACGTTTAACTCTAACGCTTTTTGTGCAGATAGTTTTCCATAAGGGTGTTTTCCACTCAGAATTTCATAACAAACACAAGCCAAAGCGTACACATCATCTGAAGGATCGGGAGCCTTGCCCTGCAACATTTCAAGGCTCGCATACGCAGGCGTTAAGGCACCAAGATCTCTGGCATTAAACACTGTATCTTCATCATCTACACCTGGTTTTATTGCAGCACAGGCTATACCAAAATCAAGTACTTTAACCCCCCCATCAGAGGTAATAAATACATTTCCTGGCTTAAAATCAGAATGAATGATATTCTTTTTATGTGCATAAGCAAGTGCTAAGGCCAATCCTTTAATAATATGCCAGGAATCTTTAAATGCTAATCCCCCAACACATTTTTCACTGATGAATTGTGATAAAGACTCTCCCTCCAATAACTCCATCACCATAAAGACAGTACTGTCATCCTTATCAAAATCATATACTGTTACGATGTTAGGATGAGCAAGCATTTGGGTTTTCTTAGTTTCCCTTTGAAGCGCAATTAACAACTCAGGATCATCTTTAAATTCATCATTTAAAACTTTAATGGCTACATCAGCTTGATGATCTTGGGCCTCTTCTCTACGAAGATCCGTCGCTCGAAAAACCGTACCCATTCCGCCACTACCTAACTGCTCTTTAAGAATGAAGCGTTGTTTTAAAACAGAGCCAATACCTATAAGTTTTGGCTTATTGGCATGCTGTCTATTTGGATTTTGTGCCATAACAGTCTCATCTTCTTTGACTGTTATGTGAATAACCGTTTCATCATCCGTATCTGCCACATGCATAAGTGTTTCATCATTTTCTACATTTTTATTTGGTAAAGTCATCGCTATAATTTACTGCATTCAGCTATTATGGGTTAGGAATAAAGAAAAATGGACTGCCTTCATGCCCCGCATGAAGCATAGCTGAATACTGTGGTACTTGATGAAAACCAATAGCTGAAGCGGACTTTTTAACATTTCCTGAGACAGCACCGAATAATTCATAATCTTCCATTAATCCACTATTTTGTTTTAACACGGTTAAAAAGGCTTTCGCAAAAATAGAATGTTTCCCTCCTCCACTATCAAGTACGGGCTTGACACCACCCGATGTCAAAACTGTTCTTCCTTTTCTTTTGACCATAAATTTCAACCACTTTTCACGTTTATTTTCAGACATTTGAGCGGGTAAACGAGTGACAGTACTTTGTGTCATTGCTCCTGAATAACAGGAATCAGCAACAACAAAAATATGTTTGGCAGAAATAATGTTTAAAAATTGGGTAAGACTATGACTAGATAACCAATTCGCTGTGTTATTAAGCTCTGCATCTGTCGGTAACCAGTAGGCACTTTGATCCGATTTATCAATTTCACCATGGCCTGCATAATAAATCAGAAGATTGTCTTTTTCTGTTAGTATTTTTCTTAAATCATTAAAGGCAGTCATCACTTGATGTCTATTCGCATTGATCAGTAATGTTGTTTTATATCCATAAGACACTCGCAATACTTCCTCGACTGCTTTGGCATCATTTACCGCTGTTTTTAAAGAAGGTAATTTTTCATAATTTTCATTTCCAATAACAAGTGCATAAAAGCGTCCAAAATTAATTGATGGATAAGTGTTAGTAAAAACCTTCTTTGGTGGAGTTAAATCTATAGATAGAGGTGTTGAACTTTTTGTTAATAAATTAAAATCAAGCGTAGTTGGTGAGGATTTATGATATGTGGCAATAATTTTAACGGGATTTAACTCACCTTGAATATCAACCAATGACTGAAAAACGCCCATATCATCAACTTCAACAGCATATCCATTAACAGTTAAAGATTGCAAACCATGACGTTTACCCAATTTCCCAATAATCTTTTTACTAGAGCGAATAGAACGTAGTTGATAACTTGGCATCCCTCGTGTAAGAATCATGGGTGGATCTATAATTTCAATACCCGCATGAGCTAGGGTAATTTTTTCATCCCCTTTAAGCTTAAGACTTGCAATAATTTTTTCATTATCAGAAACATTACTTTTAAGTTGTTTTATCTGCCTACCTATCACGAGTAAGTCAGATTTTTCTTGTTTTAACTTACTTCTTAATTGCTCAACTGCCAGTTTTTCCTGAGTGGTCTTGGCTACACTTGATTGTTCAGAGATTAAACTCATTTCCGTTTTTATTTGAACAAATGCATCATGATAAAGCCCTTCTTTTAATTGTAGTCGTTGCTTTAGGCTTTCTAACTGTGATTGATAAGAAGAAAGCGCACCTTGGTTTTCATTACCAATAGATACCTGAATTTCAGTTAACTTGGCTTTTTGGTTTTTAAAGGATGACTTATTATTATGTAACTCAGTCTCCAATTTTTGGACTAATTTCTGATCAATATTTTTTTGGCTTTTCGCCTGATTTAACCGCTTTTGAGTTTGTTCTAATTGATACTTAATACTATTTAATTTTTTTTGTTGTACAGACAAACTATTTTGGGTATTAAGCAACTTTTTTTGATAGTCAGCAGCCTGTTCCTGATAAAAATCAGACTGTTTTTTTAAATCATCTAACTTCTTTTCGTAACTGGCACTAACAGATGCTTTAGTGACTGAAGCGAACTCTAAATCTGTATTTTCAAGTCCTGATGCTTTTCTATACCAATTTAAAGCAGTAGTCAGGTTCTGTTCAACCCCTATACCTTTCTCATAAAGATGTCCTAAATTGATTTGCGCTCGAGAATTTCCTGTTTCAGCTGCTTTTTTATACCATTGAGCTGCAAGCGCTGGATCAGCTAAGCTACCCAGCCCTTTTTCATAAATTTCACCTAACATGACTTGCGCATCAACATTGCCTTGTTTGGCTTGAGGCAGCCAAACCTTTAGCGCTGAAGCATAATTACTTCTATCATAAGCAACGTACTCCCCCCCCCTAATTTCACATTCTCCCGCCGTTGTTTTAATAGGGCGACGTGCTGTTAGGTAGGTCATTTGATTACCTAACTTTCGAATCTGCCCTGGAAGCAAGCAATCTACAACAAAAAGATTATTTGTTTGTTCTGCACTATAACCCTCAGTCGCCGTCAAATCAGGTGAATCATTGATTAACTTCGGCTGACAACCTATTAAAACAATAAAGAAACAAAAAATAATCTTGCTAGAACAATAAGAAAAGGTAAAAAAAACTTTTGTATTCATCATTTTGACACCTAAATTTAAACAAATAAACTATAGAAACATAATATGAGATCCGCTACCCGAGGGATCATAAATCATGTAGAAATCAAGGTATAAAAGCTCCTGATTACGTATAAGTTTCAGCCTGTTCTTAATCATACAATAAGGTGCGTTAAACCCTCTCCCCATCGGGGCGAAAGCTTAAGTTACCTATGATCAAGTCCAATTAGTTTTAACTTGCTAAAACTCATGGATAATGAGATAAAAGTTTACCTTAATCACATTAAAGTTAAACACTTTGATTATGGTTGTTATTACGGCTTTAATCAATAGATTACTTGAGTCAGCAGTTTTTGCCAGTGGCTCACCCAGCAACAGTGATGATTAAAGTCGGTTATAGGGTAGAAAACAGCATTAACTTGCTTGTCGGAAAAATTCTTAATTATTTCAGCAGGTATATTTTCATCTTTTAATCCTGCAAAATGAATTTGCTTGATCGAAGCTGGAAGCGGAGGGAAGTTTATGGGATTTAAAGAGTTTGTTAGGGGTAAATAATCATGGAAATGGGTCCACTTTTCAATATCAAAATTAGCCGCTATTGTCACCAGAGTATTAATATTTATAATGTTGCGAGCCATTAATGCCGCCAATGTTCCACCACCACTATAGCCTATAAGAACAACTTTTTCATACGGGTTTTCTAATAAAAATTTGTTAAGAACAGTCGTTAAGCTATTTACAACTCTTTCGGAGTATCTATCTGAGGTCCAATATTTCGGCTCGCAAAACTTATTCTTAAGTCCATGATAACAAGGCCGCCCTAACAAAATAGAAGGCGAACTATCCAGGTTTATTAATTCTAAAACAATAGGGTTTCTAGATGTTGGATCTGCACTAACCCAACGATTTGACTTCCATGGCGTTCCATCACCATCAAGATAAACATGCAGTATTTTCTTTTGTGGCGTATTTAGAACAGCTTTATTTAAAAAAAGTCGATGTAAAAAATTTTCACCCCAAATTTGTTTAGGGTAAAAGCCATAAGACTCAGCTGAATGCTGAAATTTCTGCGAGGGTGAGAGACAGGCAGGTAGACTGACACATAATAATAAAGTAAATATTACCCTCAGCATTGTTAATTGCCTTAAATTGCTACGACCTTTCTATTCAACCGATTCTAAATTTTTATTTATTTTTACTTTTAATAAGAAAACACGTCGATCATCTGCATGCAGAACTTCAAAGCGAAATTTATCATACTCTAACTTGTCCCCTTTTTTAGGCATATAACCTAACTGGTGAATAACAAATCCGCCAATGGTATCGTGCTCATCATCATGCAAGTCAGCAGAAAAGTATTCATTAAACTCATCAATAGGCATTAAGGCCTTAAGGGTAAACTTTGTGCCATTTGATTTTTGAACATACTGCTCTTCCTGACCATCATGCTCATCTTCAATTTCTCCGACAATTTGTTCTAATACATCCTCAATTGTAACTAAACCAGCAGTCATTCCATATTCATCAACCACAATTGCCATGTGATTCCGCTCTGTTCTAAACTCTTTTAATAAAACATTAAGGCGCTTACTTTCTGGTACGACACTCACTGACCTCATCACATCCTTAACTGCTATGTCGCTATTGTCCAAAGCATAGGCCAGCAAGTCTTTTGCCAGTAAAATACCGACTACCTTACTTCGATCATCTTCAATAACAGGGAACCTGGAATGCCCATGTTCCAATGCTAATGGAAAAATAGCTTCTAACGACTCGTCCTTTGTGACTACATGCATCTGAATACGAGGAATCATGACATCCCTCACACGCATTTCAGAAAAGTGTAAAACACCTTCGATCATGGATAATGCTTCGGCATCCAACAAATGCTTTTCATGAGCATCTTTTAAAATTGCTAGCAAATCATCTTGATCTTGTGGCTCTCCAGACAGAAAATGACCGATTCTATCTATCAATCCTTTCTGTTGGAGCTGACTACTTGGTGGTTTATCATCGCTCATTGCTTATCTCTCTCCTCGTATGGGTTATCTATTTTTATAGATTTTAATATTTTTATTTCTAAGGCTTCCATTTCTTCAGCTTCCTTATCCTTAATGTGGTCATATCCTATCAAATGAAGCACCCCATGAACAATCATATGCGCCCAATGATGCGCTAACATCTTATTTTGTTGCTGTGCTTCTGCCTCCACAACAGATGCACAAAGCAATAGATCGCCTAATAGGTCGCTATCCATGCCCTCAGGGGCTTCAAAAGGAAAACTTAATATATTGGTAGATCCTTGCTTGCCTCGATATTGTTCATTAAACAATATCATTTCTTCTTCATCAACAATTCGAATCACAATTTCAGAATCCTGAGTTTCATCTTTTAATACAGCATCAACCCAAGTTTTAAACAAAACTTGTTGAGGTATTATCTCTGATTCAGAAACTATCTGAAAATCTAAGCTATTCATTAACCTTGCTGCTTCTCATATTTTTCATAGGCAAGAACAATGCGTTGAACTAAAGGATGCCTAACAACATCTTTAGCTCCAAAGTGAGTAAAACTAATACCCTCAACATCTTTCAAAACCTGCAATACATGCTTTAACCCAGACATTTTATCGTTAGGCAAGTCAATTTGAGTAACATCCCCCGTGACAACAGCTGTTGAGCCAAAGCCAACGCGAGTCAAAAACATCTTGATTTGTTCAACTGTGGTATTTTGCGCCTCGTCTAAAATGATAAAAGAATCATTTAAAGTCCGTCCTCGCATAAAAGCGAGAGGAGCCACTTCAATAACATTCTTTTCTAGCAGCTTTTCGACTTTTTCAAAGCCCAACATATCATAAAGAGCATCATATAAAGGTCGTAAATAGGGATCAACTTTCTGAGCCATATCGCCAGGTAAAAAACCTAGTTTCTCCCCGGCTTCAACAGCAGGACGAACTAAAATAATACGTCTTACAGTTTCTGCCTGTAGGGCATCGACAGCACAAGCGACTGCCAAATAAGTTTTTCCCGTCCCTGCGGGCCCTACACCAAAGTTAATATCATTGGCTTTTATTCTTTTTAGGTAATCTTGTTGATTTTCTCCACGTCCTTTTATGACCCCTCGTTTAGTTTTTATAAAAACTTGATCGCTAGCTTCACTTGATTGTTCAGACGTGCTATCAATTAATTGTTCTATATTAGAATCTTGCATAGATAAATGGATCGCTTCGGGGGTTAAAACTTCTTCACCTGTCATATCAAATAATTTTTTCATAATAACACTGGCCGACTTTACCGCATCAGAAAATCCAGTGACTTTAAATTGGTTACCTCGATTAGCTATTTCAACTTTTAAGCGTTGCTCAATTTGACGTAAATGTGCATCAAATTGCCCACAAAAGTTGGCTAATCTGCCATTATCAGCAGGTAATAAAGTAATTTCTTTCGATATTTGTAATTCTGACAAGGTATGTGACTACTTATTTAAGATTTTATCAATGGAAGATTCGACTAAACGAGCTCTTAAGGAGTTAGGTAAGGCTTCTGTAATCATCACATCAACAAACTGTCCTGCTAAACGAGGATGAGCAGTAAAATTAACAACACGATTATTTTCAGTACGTCCCGTCATCTGCAAAGGGTTCTTTTTTGAAACGCCTTCAACCAAGACTGTTTGCACAGTATCAATCATACTTGCTGAAATATACTGAGTCATTTCATCAAGACGCGTTTTTAATTTTTTAAGACGTTCTTTTTTAATATCTTCTGAGACACCATCAGTCAATTCAGCCGCTGGTGTACCAGGTCGTGCGCTATAAATAAAGCTATATGAAAAATCAAAGCCCACTTCTTCAATTAATGCCATGGTGTCTTCAAACTCTTCTTCGGTCTCTCCGGGAAAACCAATAATAAAATCAGAAGACAAACTAATATTTGGACGAACGGCTTTCATCTTATTCATAATTTCAAGATAATCAGCTCGAGTATATCCACGTTTCATATTAGCTAAAATATTATCGCTGCCACTTTGTACGGGTAGATGTAAATGATTAACTAATTGAGGGATTTCGGCAAATGCTTCAATAATGTCATCAGTATATTCAGCAGGATGAGAAGTGGTAAATCGAATTCTATCGATACCATCAACGGCAGCTACATAATGTAGTAGTAGAGAAAAACCAGCAACCTCATCATCTTCCATTTCCCCACGATAAGCATTTACATTTTGTCCGAGCAAATTTATTTCTCGCACACCTTGTTCAGCTAGTGAAGTTATCTCAGCGATAACATCACTTAATGGACGGCTAATCTCTTCTCCACGGGTATAGGGAACAACACAAAAAGTACAATATTTGCTACAGCCTTCCATAATTGATACAAAAGCTTTTGGCCCTTCTGCACGCGGTTCAGGCAATGCATCAAATTTTTCGATTTCAGGAAAAGAAATATCTACCACACGCTTATGGGTATTACGTGCTTCATCTAATAATTCGGGTAATCTATGCAGTGTTTGCGGACCAAAAACAATATCGACATAAGGCGCTCTTTTTTGGATAGCCGCACCTTCTTGGCTTGCTACGCAACCACCAACAGCAATGACCATCTCAGGCCGTTTATCTTTCATCTTCCGCCAACGACCGATAGCAGAAAATACTTTTTCCTGCGCCTTCTCTCTAATTGAACAGGTATTTAAAATTAAAACATCAGCTTCTTCTGGAATCTCTGTCATTTCCATTTTATGCGAAGCTTGTAGCACATCCCGCATTTTATCGGAATCGTACTCATTCATTTGACAGCCGTTAGTCTGTATATAAAGTTTTTGCGTCATATTTCGTTTGTAGATACTAAAAAAATTAATCTACTTTTATAATTTCCAATTATATAAAGTGGCGTGCATTATACCTTAAAACTTAGTCATTGAAGAATCTTAGAACTGAGGATTTAATAACTTCCGGAAGTTTGGCGCAGAATTCTGGTTTCACAGGAGTGCCAATAAAATGGGCGCATAGCAGGCTACGTAACCATTTTATTGGCGCTTCTGTGGAATCAGAAAGCAAGTCAAAAACAGGAAGTTATTAAATCTTCAGTCCTTAGGGAGCTAACTTTCTCTTTCTTCTTGCGCTGTTATCTAAAATATCTTGTCGCCCTTTATCACCGACCAGTGCCCACTCTGTAATTTCTGATAAAGATCGAAAACACCCTATACATATATCATCCTCATCTAAACAACAATTTCGCACACAAGGTGATTCAACATTTCGTTCATTAATATTCATATATCTTCGCCAATACCTTTCTATATACCTGATTACCCATGAGCTTCGGCTATTTTGAAAAACACAAGCACACAACCCCGTCATCATGCATTCTCTTAGCAGGAATCTAGCTTATTGAGAATGGATCCCCGATAAAAGACTTCGAGGATGACTGTGTGCGGGGAGGCTATTTTTTATTTATAAGCCAGAGACTCATGGGCAACCAGCCCTATATATGTAAATTCCGAATGTGATTAGTCACTTATAGGAGAAACAATAGCAAGCACACCAAATTTGGGATGATCAAGATAATGTGTTTCATTCAATTTAAATCGCCGTTTTTCATTAAGTCGATAAATAACCGAGTCTTTTGAATACTCAATATCTGCAATCATGTGCACTAAGTGTCCACGTTGCAGTCGAAAAAAACCTGTAATATTACCTTGAGGATTTGATATTTTTACAGCTCGACTTAAAGAATTTGATTGAACACTCTGAACCCATGCAACATGCATTAAAGGCTGATAATTTTGCCCTTTGACCAACCGATTATAACTTCCAGTTAATTTCATCAAACTAGAATTAACTTTTTTATAACTCGACAATGGTGATACATGTCTGGGCCATTTAATCTGACTGTCAGCTTGTTCAAACACTTCAGTCGTTGCCATATCTTGTGAAAAAACCAGCAATTCAATTTTATACTTACGCTCAGCAGCAGAAATATTAATACAAAAAAAACTCAGCATTAACAAAACAACTAATTTATTATTTTTCATTCCTTCTCAACTTTAACTATGCAGGTGTTAACTGATTTAACAATAACGTTATAAAATCAATTTTATCATCCACAGCTTCAAATGTTTTAGTAAACCTTAGCTTATCCGCCCCATCAAACTGATAACATTGAGCTTGCGTCTGTATTAGACGTATTAACTGCTCAGTATTTATTTTCGGTTCAGCCGCAAAAATAATACGCCCTCCCGCTATATGGGCATCAATTTTCTTAATCCCTAAAGGTTCAGCCTGCTGTTTTAATTCTGTGACACTAAACAATACCTTCACGGCATCGGGTAACAATCCAAATCGATCAATCATTTCAATTTTTAAAGCTTTCAACTCTTGCAGATTATCCGCACTAGCAATACGCTTATATAGTACTAAGCGTGCATGAATATCTGGCAAATAATCTTCAGGTATTAATGCTTGTGCTTGTAAATCAACTTCCGGCCCTGTTTCCATCGGTGCATCAAGTTCAGGTTGTCTACCTGATTTCAATGCATTAACCGCCCTTTCTAACAACTCAGTATATAAAGTAAAGCCTATTTCTTGAATTTGTCCACTTTGCCCATCTCCCAATAATTCCCCAGCGCCTCTAATTTCCATATCATGTGAAGACAACATAAATCCCGCACCTAATTCACCTGAAGTATCCAGTGCTTCTAATCGTTTAACAGCATCTTTACTCATCAATGATTTAGGTGGCACAATAAAATAGGCATAAGCACGGTGATGAGAGCGTCCGACCCGCCCACGTAATTGGTGTAACTGCGCCAAGCCTAATTTATCCGCTCGATTGATAATAATGGTATTGGCTGTGGGTATATCAATACCACTTTCTATAATTGTAGTACTTAATAAAAGATTAAACCGCTGATGATAAAAATCCAGCATAATTTGCTCAAGCTCTCGTTCAGGCATTTGACCGTGAGCAATTTGAACACGTGCTTCTGGCACTAATTTTTCTATTTCTCGCGCCATTTTATCCATACTTTTTACATCATTATGCAAAAAGAAAACTTGCCCACCCCGCTTAATCTCTCTTTGACAAGCTTCTTGAATTTGTACGTCTATCCATTCACTAATAAAAGTTTTAATGGGATGCCTATTAGGCGGCGGACTAGCAATAATAGAAATATCTCTTAACCCAGCCATCGCCATATTTAAGGTTCTTGGAATTGGTGTTGCTGTTAATGTAAGCAAATCAAGTTCATGTCGCAACTTTTTAAAATGCTCTTTCTGTCGCACACCGAAACGATGCTCCTCATCAATAATAACCAACCCTAATTCTTTATACTTTATTTCTTTTGATAATAACTTATGCGTTCCAATAACAATATCAACCTTACCCTCATCAAGCGCGCCTACAATCTCTTTCTGCTGTTTTGGCGTGACAAACCTAGACATTACCTCAACTCGTATTGGCCAATCGGCAAAGCGATCCCTGAAGTTTTGATAATGTTGCTGAGCCAATAAAGTAGTGGGCACTAAGACCGCAACTTGTTTACCACTTTGCACAGCAACAAAAGCAGCTCGCATCGCCACCTCTGTTTTACCAAAACCCACATCGCCACAAATAACCCTATCCATAGGCTGTTGTCCCAGCATATCCTGGTAAAGCGCATCAATGGCTCCCTGTTGATCAGGGGTTTCTTCAAAGGGAAAAGCAGCTGAAAAAGCTAAATAATCTGAATCATCTACTTTAAAGGCATGCCCTGCTTTAGCCGCTCGTTTAGCATGAATATCCAGTAATTCTGCCGCCACATCCCGTGCTCGTTCCATGGCTTTTTTCTTTGCCTTACTCCAGCGGTCACTCCCTAATTTATGTAAAGGAGCACTATCTGCACTTGCTCCGCTATACCGCCCTATCAATTGTAATGAAGAAACAGGCACATACAGCTTGTCATCATTGGCATATTCTAATGTTAAAAACTCAGAGGTAATACCGCCTATATCAAGTGTTTGCAATCCTAAATAACGCCCAACACCATGTTCTTGGTGAACGACAGGTGAGCCAATAGTCAGCTCATTTAAATTGTTAAAAATATTTTCTAATTCTTTCGCCGCTGATTTTCGTCGTCTACGACGTTGCTGAACCTTTTCCCCACTCAACTGCCTTTCAGTAATAATAGCGATAGCAGGATCAGCCAATAATAAGCCATGATCCATAGGTGCAACAATAATACAAGTTGATTGCTTTGCATCTAAAAAGGACTGCCAGCAGTCAACTTGCTTTAAACTGATTTTAAAAGCTTTCAACTTATCGATTAAGCCTTCCCTATGCCCAGCTGTTTCTGCAACAAATAAAACTCTGCCCGTAAAATCCTTTAAAAAAACCAATATTCGACTTGCAGGATCTTTCAATCTATCATCAATAGTCAAATCGGGTAATGGCTGACAAGCAAATTGAGTAATATTCTCCCCTTGCTCAGTTAATACCACCCTAGAAAAACCTTCTACCTTCTTCTGTACCTCAGATGCAGAAAGAAATAGCTTTGTCGGTTCCAGTAAAGGGCGATTAACATCATATTTTCGCTGCTGAAACCTTTCCTCAGCTTCATTATAAAAAGTAACCGCAGCACTTTCAGAATTTTCTGGTAAGACTAAGACTGTCGTTTTAGGTAAGTAATCGAATAAAGTCTCTGTATTATCTATAAATAATGGAAAATAATATTCAATGCCTCCTGGGGCAATCCCTTTACTCACATCCAAATACAGAATATTTTTAGGCGAGACTTCAGGAAATTCATTTCTAAAGGCTTGGCGAAAATGCTTTATAGCTTCATCAGTAAAAGGAAATTCTCTAGCAGGAAATAGCTGAACTCTATCTATTTTATCTAATGACCTTTGAGTTTCTGGATCAAATGTTCGAATAGATTCAATATCATCATCAAACAATTCTATTCGATAGGGCAGTTTGCTACCCATGGGAAACAGATCAACAATTGAGCCTCTTACGGCAAACTCTGCATGTTGATAAACTTGAGAAACACATTGGTAACCGACGCTTTCTAATTTAATACGGTTTAAATCCATATTAAACGTCCCACCGACTTCAATAGAAAAACTATGGGCCAGCACATGCTCTCTAGGTGCAAGCCTATGCATTAAAGTAGCCACGGAAACAACGAGTGCCCCTCTTTTTGTTTCTGGTAGTACAGCAAGTGTTTTTAAACGCTCTGAGATAATCTCAGGCAAAGGTGAGAAGACATCATAAGGTAATGTTTCCCAATCAGGAAAATGCAGAATAGGATACTTGTCATTCAAAAAAAATGACAGTTCATGCTCTAATCGTAAGGCAGTTTGATTATCTGGTGTAACAATAACAAACAATCGATTTTCATTTTTAATCGCTGAAGCAATCGCCAATGAATCACCACAGCCTTTCAAACCCGTCCAAGATAAAAACTGTCTACTATCTAAAGGCAATTCAGGCGAAAAAATTGAATTTTTTGGCATTACTCTAAGCGATTTAAGAAAAAACGGATATTATACCTTGTTAAACGTAGAAAAATCAGTTGGTGTCAGAGTTATAGCACAAGAGGAAAACAGTCACTACCTAAAAGTTTAAAGCGACTTCAGTGAAGAGATGAAAAATGGAGGCTGCTGGCGGAATCGAACCGCCCTAGATGGATTTGCAATCCACTGCATAACCGATTTGCTAAGCAGCCCTAGATAGGTAAACTGATATCAATAAAAAAGCCGCGATAAACGCGGCTTTTTTAAATATATTGGAGCGGGAAACGAGATTCGAACTCGCGACCCCAACCTTGGCAAGGTTGTGCTCTACCAGCTGAGCTATTCCCGCTAATCAATTTATTCGTCTATTATAACTTGAATTAGATAACTGTCAACATCTAATTCAAATTAAATTAAATTTCCAGAAGAAGCCCAGCCTGTTCTGCCTTCACAGCCAGCAGCATCAAGTATTTCAACTTGAACAAACTTTGCACCACCAAACGCATCTTGCATTTGTAATAATTTTACTTTGGTTCCTTCTGCCATTTCTTTACAGCTACCTTCACTTCCTTCTGTTTCAGATTCATCATAAGCTGCCATAGAGCCTGGTACTGCAACTAATCTAACTTGAACATCTGAACCGTAACTATTAATACCTTTTAAGCTATATGTATTACCAATAGTTAAATTAACTTGTCTAGATTTTGGAATAGGATTGTTACTGCCGCCACTCATAGCGATACCAAGAACGACTATGACAACAGCTGCAATTGCGCCAAAAAATAATTTAGGGTTTGAATCCTTAAAACCCATAATCTTTGAAACAGCATTTTGCTCTTCTTCAACAAGAGTCTCGACAGTTTCTGTCACGGCCTCTGTTACTGTTTCCACAGCATCTTCAACCGTTTCTTTTACTGACTCAACCACTTCTTCTATATCATTAGATTTTTCGTCATTACTCACTCTCAATCTCCTCTTAAACAAAAAACTTATAAAATCTTATTATACGTTCTTTACTATTATTATAATTTGACTGCTAAAGGTACCATGATAATAAAACTTTTCAAGTCATCATTTTATCAAAGCAACAAAAAATGATATTTTATTAGATAAAATCATAACCTTTTTTCTTCTTTATTTTCTCAACGTGCCTTTCTTCAATTTGCCTACATTCAAATTGCCAATAACCTAAGCCTATATTTTTTCTGTTCCCTAAAACAATAGGAAAATCCTTTCCAGTCATAAAAAGCCTCATACCATCATCATTTTTATGCTTAAAGGATTCCACAATAATATAGCTTCTCTCTCCCGTACTATCTTTCACCCCGTAAAGTAAAGCTTTATGTCTTTCACCATCTAATTCACTTTTACCTGAAGAAAAATCAATATAACTCACAGCATAAGACATAGGGGTAATTTCAGACAACTCAAATACAATATTTTCACTTTGTTTTGGCATTGTTATTTTTTTTACTACACCTAAAATTCGTTTGCTTTCTAGTTCATTAGTCTTCCTAAAACTAACTAAGCTACCAATCGATAAAACACCTTCCTTTTCAAAAGCACAAGATAATTCTCTATCAGAAAAAGATTCAGCTAAACTCTCCCGCTCAATCCCTTCCCTATCTTGTGGAGGACTCTGCAAGAAATGTGTCGCATTTAATCCTATGGCAATATATCGATCCAATCGATCCGTAAAAAAACCACCCCCGACAGACTCTTCGCCATTCCAACACTGCTGGATATAATTAAATAAGCCTACTGGCATTTTTTCAAGAGTCTTATTTATCTCATGAAGAGAACTAAATCGCGCCTCAGCGCTATTACAATATTTATCAGACACCTTCAATGATGTATTTAATTTTAATAAATTTAAATACATCATTGAAGAATCCGTTTGATTTTTAGTCTTTTCCCAAAAAGGCTTAGCATCCTCATCCATCAAAATAATGCATTGTGCTTTCTGTGATGACACTGGCTGGCTTTCAAGTTTTACTAGTTGAGAAATATTAGCTATAAACCTATAAATCTGAGGGATTTCTTTTTGCATTAACCCCGACGGGTCTGCCAGACTCAAAAGCAATACTTGTTTATAACTCTCTTCAGCTGTACTGGTTTTAGCGGGTAAACAAGATATATCGGCAACTTTAGTTGTTTCTTTTTTCGCTTTCACACTCAATTTGTATAGGGAGTGTAGATCTATCCAAACCCAATCAGGAACTGCTTGAAACATCATATAATGCGTCACAACGATTTCACTCAGCCCTTTTATTGTCCTCTGAATAGCCAAAGCAATATTTTTACCTTGAAACCAGCCAGCATCTCGGCGGGTTAACTCGAGAATAGCCATCCAATACCCAATCGTGAAATTTTTTTCTATAAGCACAAGGACATTAAATATTTTTTTCTCATTGTCGCCTTTTGGAAATCCAGAGACCAATAACCTTGAACGTAAAAAATCTTCAATCAGCAATAATGAGGGTCTTAATGCCTCTAAAGTATCGAGCCTTTGTTGAGCGGGCATAACCACCCTATTTAACCCTTCAATATAATCAAAAAATAAACGGGTTGATAAACTAGGGTTTGCTGTAGGTAACTCTAAAATCCATTGACCGACCGTTTCTTTTTCATAGGGCACTAGCAATTCTGGGCTATCCTGCTGCTCTGGAATAACTAAAAAAAAAGAATTTTTCACGAACTATTAGATAATATTTTTTATAAGGTGACTTAAGTGTATACCAATTTTGAGGTATGTCTCTGTAGTTTTCAAATACTTGAGTTACCTTCCTCCCTTTTTCATCATCATACCTTTGGAGGGGTTATAACCTAAAACAGCAATGAGCATAAAAACAAAAAAAGCGATTAAGGTATAAAAAAATGAAAAACTATTAAATTGTCCATAAAAAGAAAACCTTATTAACTCAACTGCCTGAGAAAAGGGATTAAAAAAGGCTAAGTGATGAAGCCATTCACTAGATTCCTTCATCTTCCATAAGGGATACAGAGCAGTAGACATAAAAAACATCGGAAAAATTACAAAATTCATCACTCCTGCAAAATTTTCCAACTGCTTAATAAAAGAAGATAATAATAAGCCTAAAGCCCCCAACATAGCACCAGCAAGTATTAAAGCAGGGAATACATAAAAATAACCCTGCCAAGGTGCTTCAATATCATAAAACCAAGCGATCAATAAAAACACATAAACCTGTAGAATTGAAACAGCCACCCCAGCTATCAATTTGCTCACCAGTAAAAACCATCGAGGTAAAGGACAAACCATTAAAATTCGCATACTCCCCATTTCTCTATCGTAAACCATGGACAAAGAGCTCTGCATACCATTAAATAATTGAATCATACCCATTAGGCCAGGCGTAATATAAACCTCATATAAAATATAGGTTTCATAAGGTGGTGTGATGGCTAAACCAAGGGTTGCCCTAAACCCTGCAGCAAAAATAAACAGCCAAACCAGAGGCCGAACAAGGGCTGAAATAAAGCGTTCTCGCTGTTTAACAAAGCGCCAAAGTTCACGTCCGATAATGCCCCACATCGCGCGCCAATAATGAAGAATATTCATACAGCGACTCCTTGCGTTAACACTCTAAAAGCATCATTTATTGTTAAGGTATTGGTATTTTTTAAAACACCTTCTATAGAGCCTTGAAACTTTATTTGACCTTTATGCAATACAATTAATTGATCATTAGGATAAATTTCATCAATCAAATGTGTCGCCCAAAGCACAGATAAACCATGCTCATTAACCAATTGATGCACATGCTTTACTATAGACTGCCGACTAGGCACATCAAGCCCGACAGTAGGTTCATCTAATAATAACAAAGCAGGCTTATGTAACAGTGCTCTTGCGATTTCTACTCTACGCTTATGTCCACCATTTAATTGCCTTACTTTTTCTGAGCGTCTATCGTACATAGACAACCTTTCCAACTCTTCTTGAATGCGTAGATTCGATTGTTGACGACTCATGCCATGAAGTGCCGTGTGATAGCGTAAATTTTGCATCACCGTTAAATCCAGATCTAATGTTGTTTGCTGAAACACAACCCCTAACCGTGACAAAGCTTGTCGAGTTTGTACCTTTACATCAAAACCGCATAAATTCACCTTACCAAGATGTGAATCATATAACCGTGTAATCAAAGAAAACAAAGTACTTTTACCTGCACCATTAGGCCCTAATAAAATGGTGCATTCTTTAGGGTTAACTGAAAAATTCAGGTTATCAAGCGCTTTTTTTCCTTTATATGAAAAACTTAAATCTTCAATCTGTAATGATGGTCTACTCTCTATTCTTATATTATTCATGGCTTTGAAACGATGCCCCATGGAAAACGACCAACAGCAACTGATTTTGTGACTTGATGCTTTTCAAGGTCAATAATTGACACATCATTACTTCGGCCATTAGTGGTATACAACCTTTTCTGGTCTGGTGAAAAAGCCAAATTCCAAACTCTTTGCCCCACTAATAAAAACTTTTCAACTTCTAACGTTTGCGCGTTAATGACAGCTACCCGATTAGCTGGCCCTATGGCAACATAGCCCCACACCCTTTCCTTATCAATGACTATGCCTACAGGTTGAATTTTGTTAAAACTGACACCTTGAATATCTAATTTTATTTTTTTGATAATTTGTTTGGTGGCAACATCTAATATCATTAAGGTACCAGCCATTTCTGACGTCACCCACAACTGCTTATTATCTGCCGTAAAATTGGCAGCTCTAGGGCGCGCATCTACCAAAGTATTTTCAACAATTTTATTGGTCTTGACATCGATCCAATGAATCATATTTGTTGTTTCAGATGCACTGACAGCCCATTGATTATCAGAACTCACCGCTATTCCTTCAGGCTCTATTCCCACTTTAATCTGAGCGACTTCTTTTTTATTGACTATATCAATAACCGTCACCAAATGATCATCTTCATTAGAAACATAGAGTCGATCACCCGTTGGATTTAATGCAAAAGTTTCAGGATCTTCACCTGAAGGTAGCTCCCCTACTTCCTTAAATGTTTCAGCATCAATAATTTTAACGGTATCGTCATCACTAGTAGCAACATACAAAAATTTATTATCAGGGCTTAAAGCAATACCTCTTGGGCGTTGACCAATAGGTATAGTCTTTATCAATTTCCCTTCAATAGGATCTATTACTGCCAATGCATTATCTTTTTCCAGGGTAACAATAACTGTTTCAGCATGAATGCTAAAACTAAACAGAACAGCTAATACAACTAAAGCTAATTGACCTTGCTTCATTTTATTTATTTCCTTTTAAATTATTGTAATAATCTTTAAATTGTTGAATCAGTTTATCCACTGTTATCTCATCTTGGACAATATCACTGTTTGTATTTATGGGGACAACTGAATTGTCATTTATCACTTCCTGATGACAGGTTGACTCAGGCTGATCAAAGCCCAATGTATCCAATTCTGTTTTAGGGTGCAAAAAACCTTCCACAGGAGCCGTAGCAACCAATGATCGAGCTGCCGCCAATAATACAGGTTGCCTCAATTGTCCATTCCAAGATCTAAATGATAAGGGGTTTCCCTTATAACCTTGCAATGCAAACTCATCTCCCACTAAATAATCATATATCGTTTGCATTTTATTAGACTGGGTTCTAACCGCCGCCTCCCCAATTGATCTAGCCGCTAAATAAGCACCATAGTCCTGTTCTAGCATTTGCCTTCCAGCCAAAGCTTTAAAGCGATTTTGTATTTGTACAGCACCCCATTGTTCATGCGTTTTATGCCAAGAAGTCGGTACTAAGCCTTGTGTGCCAATAATAGGCCTTGGCAACCAACTTCTGTAATCCAAATACTCACCGAACAAGCCTTGTTCATCTGCAACCACAAGGACATCATAATCTATACCTTGTGTAAAAACAGGAACATCTGATTGCGCGGTTCTACGCGCATCGTAAGTATGCGTCCATTTTTTCTCAGCTACAATTTTCATTCCAAAACGTTTTGCCGCTCGCTTAATAGCCTGAGCATAAAGCTGGTCACCCTGAGTCATTCCTGTCACCAATAACCACTGATTCCACCTTTTTTTCATCATATATTGAGCCAATGCATCCGCCCTCATCGCTCGACTGGGTAGCATATGCAAAATATTATCGCGACATTCTCGGTTTCTTAAATCATCCTCTGTTGTCGTCGCATCAAAAATTAACTTATCTTTTGCAGAATCAAGATCAGCCAGTTGTTTTAATACTTGAGCGGGCAAATTAGCAATAACAAAAGGGGTATCAGCTGACACCTGTTGCTTAAACGATTGAATAACATTACCATCAACAGGAACAACAATTCGATTAAGAATAAACGTTTGCCCAGTAAATTGTCCTGTTGTATTGTTATCATCAATCGCAATGTTAGCTCCCATCATGCCCTTGTTTTGAACAAAAACATCTAAATTTGATAATGCGGAGGGTATGTTTTGCTCTTGCGTAATGTAGCTAATCTTTATTGCCTGAACAGCCTTCGCATAAACAGGGGGTATTAAGGTTAGCCCTAGGAATATAAAAAAAATCTGTACTGCTTTCATATATTTCATTTGATTTCAATTTCTGGCTTGGATAATGTTTTGCTCACTTCAAAATTTATCCACATATCATTAATTCCATGTCCATTAATTCCACAAAAAAACCAATAAAGTCCTGCTTTAGCAATAAAGTGCATCGTTTCTTGCTCTCCAACATAAAGATCCTCGGTATAAGCTCGCCTTAATACTGCATCCTCAGAACCAACATACTCTGGAATATTATTTTCCACATAAGGCTTTGTCACAATAATATTGTGAGCGGCACTAGCATCTCTATTAATAAATTCAACATCCACTTTCCAGCCATCAGGTACTTTAAGTGTTAGGTTTCCAGCATAATAACCATTATAGTTAAAGCCATTATTACTCCCATCCCAAGCCGCAACCAAATTAAATTTTACTCGTTTTTCTGATGAATCTATCTCCATCCATGTAGGATTAGTATTTTTAAATAAACTATAAGGAGTGCAGGCTTGCAAGCTTAAAAAGCTCAATAGAACAATAAAATAGGGAGTTTTTTTCATTAATTTTCTAAAAAGTTATTTGATTTTCAATTGGATCCTGCAAAAATTCAAGTTTATTCAAAAAAGTGGCGCTATTATCAATAGTTACTCTTAACCCTTGGACTATTAATACAAATCAGATATATTGGTTAATTATACTTCGCGCGGTCACGACTGCGGTTTTCTATCGACAAAAACCAACTTGCTATAAATTTGCATCCGTGACCGCGTGAAGTGCAAGTCAACAGTCTCTTTTTAACATAACCCTAGTAAATTTATGCGCTCCCTTCCTTTATTTTTAGCTATTGTTAGTGCATTTGGCCTATCATTTTTAAAACACATTTCTGTATTAATGTATCCACTAAGCGCATTTATTTTCTATTACTACCTTCCCGTTCTCTACGCCTCATCAAGAATTAATATTCTTCATCACCGCCAGCTTAAAACCAAAGAACTATTTCATATGAAATTTTACCCAATGGAATTATCCATGTGGTTTGTAAGCACATGCTTTTTTGGGTTTATCCTCTCACATTTAATTTCAGACTTAGTTTTTCATCATCGTGAAATTGTATATCATTTTTTATTGTTCTTAATACAAGTTGCTACTATTGGCTTCATTTATTGTGAATACGATGTTAATAACTTTCATATTTCATCCAAAAAAGCTATTTTTGAAATTCAAGGGAGGATAATTTCATTTATTATATTTTTTATTATGACTTTGCTATTTGTCATGAATCATTAAGAAGTTTCTGATTAAGTTGATCTACGATAATTTTCAACGTCTCTTCCGTTGCACCTTGATTACTATCTATAAATTGTTTGGCTTTTATTGCCAGTTTGTTTCTATCATCTTCATGTTGATAAAGATGCAACACAGTATCAAGCAAACCTTGCTTATCAAAACATTGGATCGCTGCCTCCAAAGCCAAAACATTTTTGGTAATTTCTTTAAAATTAACCATATAAGGCCCAAATAAAATAGGCACTTCCATCATTGCAGGCTCTAAAATATTATGCCCTCCAATAGGCACCATACTCCCCCCAACAAAACAAATATCTGCAACACCATAAAGTAATTTTAACTCACCCATTGTATCTGCAATATAGACATCTGTTTCTTCCGTACAAGCTACTTGTGAACTGCGCATACAAGTCTTAAACTGGCTTTTTATTGCAAGCTTATTAACAAGCTCAAACCGCTCAGGGTGGCGAGGAACAACAAGTAATAATAATTCAGGGATTTGTTTCTTTAACTGTGGATAAATATCAAAAAAAATAGCTTCTTCTTTATCGTGTGTACTCGCTATAATCCATACAAACCTATTTTTAAACAGTTGCTGTTTAAGTAACTTAGCTTGCTGAATAATACTTTCATCTCTCGCTAAATCAAATTTTAAATTACCACACACACTAATGGCTTCATTCTGAGCACCAATTTCAATAAAGCGCTGCTTATCCTCATTTGTTTGCGTCGCAATCCAACTTACCGCATTTAATGCAGGTTTAACTAATCCAGGTATTTTTTTATAACCTTTTGCTGAATTAGCTGATAACCTTGCATTGATAATCATCACTGGAACATTGTTTTTTGCACAACCAGCATATAGATTCGGCCAAATTTCCTTCTCCATAACAATGGCAATTTTTGGCTTAAAAATACGGATAAAACGACTAATGACACAAGGAAGATCGTAAGGCAAATAGACATGACTGACTGTATCGTTTAAGACAGCTTGCACTCTTGCTGACCCTGTGGGTGTTGTTGTTGTAATAAGAAAGGAATTTTCAGGGAACTGCTGCTGTAATCGCTTTACTAAGGGGAACACTGCTTCTGCTTCACCTACAGAGACAGCATGAATCCAGATAACATTATAAGATAATTTTTTAGGATAAAAAGCCAGTCGTTCTTGCCAGCGTTTTCTATATTCAGGTGCTTTAAAGCCTCGCCAGAACAGGCGAAAAAGAATAAAAGGTGTTAGAAGATAAAATAACAGCGTATATATCAGCCGCATAAAACACCTTTAAAATAAATATATACTCAATATTTAATGGTTACTTATTCAACCATTCCATGTATAAGCGCACACCTTCTTCTACTGATTTAAATGTGTGTTCACAACCTGCAGCACGTAAGTTTTCTAAATTAGCCTCAGTAAAACTTTGATAACATCCTTTTAAATGCTCAGGAAAAGGGATGTACTCCAAGGTGCCTTTCTGATGATAATCCAGCACAGCATTAGCGACATCTTTAAATGTTTGGCTACGGCCTGTTCCTGTATTATAAATACCCGAAACCTGTGGATTATCTAAAAACCATAAGTTTATATCAACAACATCTTGTACATAGACAAAGTCACGTTGCTGCATACCATTGCCATAACCATCACAACCTTCAAAAAGTCGAACATGCCCTGTGTCATGCATTTGATTATTTAGATGAAAAGCAACACTAGCCATACTGCCCTTGTGCTCTTCATGTGGCCCGTAAACATTAAAATAACGTAATCCCACCACTTGCGATGTTAATTTAGATTCTTGTTTACGTAAGTATTGATCAAACTGAAATTTGGAATAGCCATAGACATTCAATGGCCCTTCATATTCAATTTTTTCTTTAAAATTATCATCAGAACCATATACAGCAGCACTGGATGCATAAATCAGAGGGATTTTATGCGCCTGACAATAATGAAATAAAATCTTAGTATATTCATAATTATTCTCCATCATATACTGTCCATTCCACTCTGTTGTGGTTGAACACGCACCTTGATGAAAAATAGCTTTAATCTTTTCAGCGGGAAAGAATCCTTGCTGAATTTTCTGCAAAAAATCTTTTTTATCTAGATAATCTGCAATCTGACAATCAACCAAGTTTTTATACTTAACCCCGTTTGTCAGATCATCTACTACAATAATGTCATCGTAACCGCGCTGGTTTAACCCTAGCACTAGGTTACTACCAATAAAGCCTGCACCTCCGGTTACGATGATCATATATTTACTTACGCCTCGTCTGCAATCTCAATTGACATTGTTTTCACAACATCTGTATGTAGATTAACATCAATATCATAAGTACCTAGATGACGAATCACTCCGTCAGGCATTCTAACTTCATGCTTCTCAACTTTAGCACCCGCTTCTGTAATAGCATCCGCAATATTTTGCGTACCAACAGAACCGAATAATTTCCCTTCATCACCCGCTTTATGCGGAATAACAACAGTCAATTTATCTAAAGCAGCACCACGAGCATTAGCTGCTGCTAATTTCTCTGCAGCTGCTTTTTCAAGCTCCGCACGACGTGCTTCAAATTGTTTAATTTTATCTTCAGTTGCGGCAACTGCTTTACCTTGAGGAACAAGATAATTTCTACCGTAACCTGACTTAATAGTAACTTTATCACCTAGGTTTCCTAAGTTAGCTACTTTTTCAAGAAGAATAACTTCCATCTTTTATACCCCTTTAAATCGATTTCCATCGAATCACAAGAACAACTAAGTGTTCTTTTTATTTAAAATTTTACTTCGCAAATCCAGCCAGGCATCTAGGACACCAACAATAACAACTATTCCCATAACATGCGGTACAAGTACCAATGTTACATAGAAAAAGGGTACCGCAAATCGTTTAATTTTCATTTCTGAAAATGAAGTATGCAACACGGCTATTCCCACAAATGCATACAAAACGACAAATAGAATAGATATATTCCAGCAAATTTCAGCCACATCACCTGCAGAAAACCAGGCTATTGCAACAATTAACAAACTCGCTAAAGCCACTTTTGGGTGAACCCTAAGTGATAAATATTCTTCCCTAAAACCACCAGGGTTATATAGTCCCGCTTGCCACCATCTAGCTAAAAACAAACCAAATAGCAAACCATAAACAGAACCTGCTGCAATACCACCCGTCATAAAATGAGAAAAAACCTGTATCGATTGCTTCACATCTTCCACGGGAACATCGGGGTTGCTTGCTAACATAGGCTGAACCATAAGGTTCAATATTGACTGCCACATAACAGCAGGATCATTAACATAGAGATAAAAGCCTAAAACGCCTATCATGCCAAATAATACCGCTATCTGTATTGCAACAGACAAATGCTTTCCTTCCCTTAGAACAATTGAAATCAGCCAAATGGGTAGCCATAAAACCAACCCATATAGTAATGCAAATTGTATATTCCCAAAAAGAAAAAAACCTAACCCAGCAGCTGAAATGCAAGAAAAAATAAGAACATACAGTCCTTCATATCCCCCACGTCTCAGTGTAACTAATGCAACTGATGCTGAACTTACAATGCTTACGGGAGGAAAAAGCAAAGACAGCAATGCTAACGACGAAGCAACCATCATAGCTTGCGTACGTCCTTTCATTATAAATGCTGCTAAAAACTTCACTAAAGCCTACCCGTCTAATTATTTATGTGCGTCGCAGAACGGCAACAATGCAATATAACGCGCTTGTTTTATTGCTGTTGACAACTGTCTTTGATACTTAGCTGGTGTTCCAGTAATACGACTAGGAACAATTTTTCCTGTTTCTGTCACGTATTCACTTAATAAATCAAGATTTTTATAATCAATCTCAGGAGAGCCTTCAACACCAAAGCTACTCATTTTTTTACGTCTCATGTTACTTGCCATGATAATCCTCTTTAATCGTTATTTTTAAGAATCTTCAGAAACTTCTTTTGATTTTTCAGCATCCGCTTCAGCAGCCTTAGCTTTCGCTTTTGCCTCTGCTTCTTCTTTAGCTTCAGCAACCTTAGCTTCAGCAGCTTTTATTTCAGCAGCTTTTGCTTCTTCAACATTAGCTGATGCAATAAGAGAAGTGTCTGTAACAGCTTCTTTCTTCAACAAAGTCATACTACGTAAAATGGCATCATTGAAACGAAAACCACTTTCCAATTCATCTAATGTCGCTTGATCACATTCAACATTCATTAGCACATAATGTGCTTTATGAATTTTCTTAATAGGGTAAGCTAAATGTCTACGCCCCCAATCTTCTAAACGATGAACTGTACCTGAAGCATCTTCAATAGTAGCTTTATAACGATCAACCATTGCCTGAACCTGTGAACTTTGGTCAGGATGGACTAAAAAGACAATTTCATAATGTCGCATATTTTCTCCTTTCGGTTAAGCCTTCCATTTTGCCTATCAAAATGGTAAAGCAAGGATGGAGTGGATACTCCAATGAACCAATCATTATAATTTCTTTAAGATAATTTGCAAAATTTTTTTTAAAACTTTCACATATATATCTAGTCATCAATACAAAAACCATCTATCAATACATAAAATACGTACTTTTAAAGAGTAATTAATATACACTTATTCCATCTTGAAAATTCTTCCTTAATACTTACTATTAATAGTCATCATTGCAATGCACAATCTCTTTAATACTATTGGCATCATAGGAAAATATAGCGACCCTCGCATTACCAAAACAATAGCTAGCGTGCATGATTTTTTATGCAAAAAGGAATATAAGGTTATTGTCGATTCGAAAAGTGCTGCTATTTTATCCCAACCCTCTATAAAATCATCTGACGCAGAATCACTTGGGAAAAGTTGTGACTTAATTATAGCTATAGGCGGTGATGGCACATTTCTAGCCGCAACTAGGGCAATTGTTGATTTTAATATTCCTTTAATTGGTATTAACCTAGGTAGACTTGGTTTTCTAGTTGATATTTCACCCGATCAAATCCAATATAAATTAGATGATATTTTACAAGGCAAGTATTTAGAAGAGAAACGCTATCTATTACAAGCAACAATCATCCGAGATGAGCAAGTGATACATCAGGAAACAGCAGTTAATGAGGTCGTCGTTCATCGCTGGATTACACCTAGTATGATTGAAATAGTCACTCGCATTAACGGCGTTTATTTAAACTCTCAACGCTCTGATGGTTTAATTATATCCACCCCTACAGGCTCAACTGCTTATTCCTTATCTGCTGGCGGCCCTATATTACACCCTACTTTAAATGCACTAATTTTAGTTCCTCTTAACCCTCACACCTTATCTAATAGACCAATAGTTATTGACGATTCATCTGAAATTGAAATAAGTTTCTGCCAAACAAAACAAATTAATGCTTTAGTTACTTGTGACCATTTGGAAATCCCTAAAGTGTCTATCAATGATAAAATTTTAATTAGGAGACTTCCAACTCCCATTAAAATATTACATCCAGAAGACCATGATTTTTTCAATATTCTTAGGAAAAAACTTAACTGGAGTAGTGGATACCACAATTAAATATTATTAATTCTAATAGTCCTACAGCCTATTTCATCCTCAACCCAACCTTCTCCCTCAAGGGAGAAGGAGCTACACGCAAAAACTTACAAACCGATTGACATGCTATTAAATCTCAACATTATTGATCTTGCTATTGTTAAATCCTTAGACTTAGACCTTAAAAAAGGCATGTCTGTACTTACAGGGGAAACAGGTGCAGGAAAATCTATTTTACTGACTGCTCTTGGATTGGCTTTAGGCAATAGAGCTGATTCTGGCTATGTACGCCCAGGTAGTAAGCGTGCAGAAATAAATCTTGATTTTGACTTATCTGATGCTCCACTAGCAAAACAATGGCTTCAAGACAATGACCTTGATGATGAACAACAGTGTCTTATCCGTCGTATAGTCAATCAAGATGGCGGTTCAAAAGCTTACATCAACAATCGCCCAGCTACGCTTAATTCATTAAAACAACTGAGCGGACTATTAGTTGAAATTCACGGCCAACATGCTCACTTAACTCTATTAGAAGCAGATCAACAACGACATTTATTAGATATATTTGCTAATAACCAAAAATTAGTAGATACCTTGAATAAAGCATACCAAGCCTGGAAAGAAACCAACACAGAACTAAACACATTAATTAAAGCCAGCTCAGATCAAACAGAACGAGAAGAATTAATCCGCTTTCAACTTGAAGAGCTACAACAACTGGGTCTTGATAATTATGATTATCCAGCCTTATCAGAAGAACACAATAAATTAGCCCATTTAGGACAAATTTTAATTGAAGGACAATCTCAGCTGGATATGCTGTACGAAAATGAGCATCAATCAGTCAATCAAATACTAAACCAAAGCGTTACCGCATTCTCTCACTTAGCTCAATTTTCACCAGATTTAAACGAAATAAACGAAATGCTCACTGTTGCTCAAATCCAAGTTGAAGAAGCCTCCCACCAACTCAGACACTTTTTAGAAAGCCAAGAAACAGATCCACAACGCTTAAGTTGGCTAGAAAACCAGATAGGTGTCATCCAAGACATAAGCCGGAAACACCAAACCACCCCCGAACAAATACCTGAACTTGCTTCAAATTTAGAAAAAGAACTAAACAATATTAGCCATAGTAGTGAACGTATAGAAGAGCTAACACTAAATTCAGCAGAACGACTAAAAAAATACCAATCACTTAGCTTAAAATTATCCGATAACCGCAGTAAGAATGCAAAAAAACTAGAAACTAGTATATCTGCAATGATCAAAGAACTAGGTATGCCGCAAGGTAATTTTTTAGTGGACTTAGCCCACCAGTCTAACGAAACACCTAAAGCCAATGGAAATGACAAAATTGAGTTTTTAATTAGTGCAAACCCAGGGCTACCCGCAAAACCTTTAGCAAAAGTTGCTTCTGGTGGCGAGCTATCTCGCATTAGTTTAGCCATTCAAGTAACGACTAGCACTGACAAAACGACCCCAACCATGATATTCGATGAGGTTGATTCAGGAATAGGTGGAAGTATTGCCGAAATTGTAGGCCAAAAACTTCGCAGCTTAAGCAATAGCCGACAAGTTCTCTGTGTAACCCACTTACCTCAAGTTGCATCACAAGCTCATCAACATTTATTTGTTAAAAAAGAACAATCAGAAACAACGGCATCAACGGTAAATGAATTAAGCACACATAAGCGTATTGAAGAAACAGCAAGAATGCTGGGTGGTATTAATATTACAAAAAACACTTTAGCCCATGCCCAGGAGATGCTAGAAAGCAATAACAATTAAAGCACAAGCAATCAAAAAGCTGACACCCCCTATATTCACACAGCAAGATAAAAAGCAAAACTATTGCGTCAACTATAATATTAACGGTAAAATTTCATTTTATATAAGCAAACTGCTTATTTATGAAAAGATCATTTTAGATCGTCTGTCATAGTTATTTTCTATTTGAAATATATGCAGGGAAGAACAAATTATACCAAGGGTTATGTTATATGGTTTTCTATCACCTAAACACATAACGATTTTCTTTAATTTAAAGAATACAAAGACAATGACTAGTAGAAAAACAAGCTCTCTTACGATTCTAACCCTATATTCCAGCCTACTGCTCATCAGTTTCGCAGTTAAAGCAGAACAATCAAACCAAGCACTCATTCAAGACCATCAGCAGACTATTTTTGCCTCTCAAAAGAAAAACGAGTGTGACAAGGTACTCCAACACATGGAAGTACTGAGCAAGCTAACCCAAGATATACCCAGTGCATTATATTACTTTCAAGGGAATTGCTATTTTCAGCAAGGTCAATTTTCTAAATCCGTCCCTATTTTAGAAAAATATTTCTTTAATGCCTTGAACAATGACGAATATTACAATCAAGCTCGAAAAATTTACACACAATCAGAAAATAAAAAAGCCTCTATCCAATCTACAAACAATACAACCCCAACTGATTTACCAAATGATGCCAGAATTGAGCAAATAAAAACAAAAACAGGAATAGACTTTATTAAAGTAACCCCTGATTGCTTTAATATGGGCTCACCCGTTACTGAAGCAGAAAGAGTAAAAGATGAAAAGTTGCATAAAGTCTGCATCACTAAACCCTATTTACTTGGAAAATATGAAATCACCCAAGGCCAATGGGAAGCAATAACCAGTAAAAACCCTGCTCATTTTAATAAATGTGGTTCTCGCTGCCCTATTGAAAACATTAGCTTTAACGATATTCAAGCATTTATTAAAATCCTACAACTAAAAACAGGCCTTAAATTCCGTCTACCTACTGAAGCAGAATGGGAGTTTGCTGCAAGAGCAGGAACAACAAGCCCTTTTGCCTTTGGGGACAACATCAATACAGCCCAAGTAAATTACGATGGCGACCATCCCTATACTGGCAAAAAAACAGGATTAGATAGAAAATCACCAATAGCTGTTGGGTCACTATCTGCTAATGCCTGGGGCTTTTATGATATGCACGGTAACGTTTGGGAATTTGTACAAGACTGGCATAACATTGATTATTATAAAAACAGCCCTGTAAATAACCCTAAAGGCCCTGCAAAAGGCAGCTTCCACATCCGTCGTGGCGGAAGCTGGCGATTTGGAGCCAGATTTTGTCGATCAGCCTATAGAGGTCGATTCAGAGTAGACAGTACAAGTACTCTTTTAGGTTTTCGCCTTGCTTTGACATTAGATAAATAATCATAACTCAATACAAACTACTGGTTTATAAAAAAACCAGTAACTTACCGAATTATTCTTATCGGTAAATGGTCATACCATTAAGTTACCTGATTATCCATGAGTTCCCCCACTCTAAAATTATCCACTACACAGTTCGTTCCTGCGTTTTCTAATGGAAACCAACAAGGAGTAGATTCCCAATAAAGTTTGTACCCACGCTCGACTTGGGATACTTCGGGAATAAACTGTTATATTGAGTCTTGCAGTTAGACTTAACTAGGGCACGACTGTGGTTTTCTATCGGTCGGTTATCATGGTTAAGTTTTTAGGGCACCCTTGCTTTCGCCTACTTTGTCCCTTCTCATAGAGCAAAGGCTAAGGCTGGACTTTCACCAGCTAGCTGACGACCATGGCAGTGGTACCACCCTACAAAAAACTCTTAACTTAATGACATTGCTTCAAGACCATTTAGTTTTGACAGCCCTATTATCATTGATTAATTTAACATAGTCTTCAGAGCTATGATCATCCAAAGCATCCATGCCTTTATCACCAATATCTTTGCCAATACCCTTAAGTCGATCTAAAAGTTTTTGCCACCAAGATATTGAATCTAACAATTGTCCATTACTATCAATATACATCTGTTGCCCAACATGGGTGTAATCTAAAATAACACCAGGAGGCGGTACTCGAGTAACCACATCATTATTATTTACAAAACGAAAGCATTGTTCACCCAGAACTGCATCAAATGCTTCAGCAAAATTATCATCTCCTACCCGTGGCTGACCAATAGTATAAACACCCTTTACAGCCTCCGCTTCATGCACGTTCCCTTTCAGTACATATTCTGCAGCAGCCAATGTGGCTAATGCAGCCCCAAGACTATGTCCACCAAACCATATCGATTGATTATTATCTCTAAACTGCTTTATAACTTGATACATCCCTTTATTTTCTTGATCATCACCCCAAACTTCATGCAGGCCTCCATAAAATCCTCGATGGACTTTACCTACAGGCCCTTGCTTTGGTTTCATTTTTGCATCCCGCAAAAAATCATCAACTTTCATTTCGGTTCCTCGAAAACTAACAATGATCATTTTGTCATTTCCAGCAATAAAAGCTTGTGTACTTTTACCCGAAAAAAATTGAAAATTCTTAAAGCTCAATTGCCCCTGCATGATGTCTCTACACGTATCTTCTGGCTCGTATGAAAGTTTTGCACAATCAGCCAAGAACAAAGCCTTTTCGCCACTGTAACGAAATACTTCTGGTTCAAATTTATCAATATTTGCTTGAAAAATGTAATTAGACATAATGTTCACCTTTTTTCAAAAAAATCAAAAGAAAAAACCAATCAACTTAAGAAATCAGCTCAAAATAATACGCGACTACCTTATCCTTAGTATTGCAATTTCCCATATATCAGCGTGAATTTTCATGCATTCTTAATTTAAGAAAGGAGTCTTAACTGTAATCCCAGTTTTACCTCAGGTCAAATTTAACAAGCTTCATAAAAAATATTCTTTTGAAAAATTCAATTCCAGTATCGTCCATTCAGTACTCTTTCAGAATTAACACTATAACCTTCATTATTTAACTTAATAGAAATAGCCCCATCACTAGCCGTGTTCATCCAAGTCTTATTTAAAGCTATATATCGATTAATAACTTCCTCATGAGGAAATGAAAATCGATTTTTATATCCAGCAGGAATTAAAATAATTTTGGGATTAACCGCTTTTAGAAAAGCCATACTTGATGATGTTTTACTGCCATGGTGCGGCGCAATTAACACATCACTTTTTAATACTATCCCTTGTTGCTCAACTAACCAACTTTCAGCCTCTTTTTCAATATCCCCTGTTAATAAAATACTGCTATTTTTTGTGCTCACCTTTAATACACATGAGTTATTATTTTCACCACTCAACACACCTAAAGTAGGTGAAAGTATTTCAAAATTCACTTGGTCCCATATCCACTTTATTCCTGTTTGGCATTGCACTGCATGATATTTATTTTGCAACTCTGGCACGCTGGTTATTATTTCTTCTGCCCCGACTTGATCAACAATTGATTGAGCCCCCCCTATATGATCATTATCTGCATGACTAATTAATAAAGTATCAACCGTTTCCAACCCTTTGTGTTGTAAAAAAGGGATAACAACAGACTTACCCATATCAAATTTTTCAGAATATTTTGCTCCTGTATCAAATACCAAAGTATGATTCGTAGTTTGAATAACTGCTGATAGCCCTTGCCCTACATCCAGCAATGTCATCTCAACATCAGCGATATTTGGTTTATTCTGTTCAACAAAGAATATTGGCAACAAAAATACAGCACCTAACCATCGCGCAGGAATTCCTCTAGGTAAAAACAATATCAGAGTGCCTAAAAAAACAAATAATGCGTATATAGGTGGTGAATACAATGCAAGTGAGGCATAAGGCACAGCTGCCAAAGTCGATAAAACATGCCATAAAACTGTTAAACATTCATCAATGATCAATAATAATCCACCAGCCAAATCGACAGATACAAATAACAGGATGACAGCAACAAAACATAAAGGCACTATCATCAAACTGACCACAGGAACGGCTATAAAATTAGCTATAGGAGCAATTATGGAAAACTGTTGAAAATAAAACAATAATAAGGGTGCTAATCCTAAAGCCGTGACACAATGGATTTTAGTGATACCTACCCAATATCCAGGCTTTGCCAATCGACCAGACAAACTAAAAACAATCACAGAGACTGCCAGAAAAGACAACCAAAATCCAGCCGATAAAACAGCGAAGGGATCAATCAATACCACCCCTAAAACAGCCAAAACTATTGTGTTTTTAACTAACACATTGCGCTGTATTGTTAATGTTGCCATCACAATGACCAGCATAATTAATGCGCGCTGCGTAGGGATAGAAAAACCAGCAAGTGCAGAATAAAATAAAGCAAATACTACAGCACTTATTGCTGCTATTTTTTGTGGAGAAATAACTGAAAACTTAATCGCGATTTTAAACATTACAAAGTAGACTAAACTCGAAATAAGCCCAATATGTAAACCTGAAATAGCCAGTAAATGAATGGTTCCTGTTTCCCTAAAAACATTCCACTGCTTATCATTTATTCCATGTCTATCACCAATTGTTAACGCTTTAATTACTCCTAAATTTTCACTTTCTGGCAATAAACTATCTAATTTATCTGAAATAGATTGGCGTAGATTATTAAAACTTTTCCACGTTGAAGGACTTGCTAACAATTCAGGGTTAGGATTATTTCTAACATACCCTGTGGCTCCAATATTCTGTATTAATAACCACTGCTCATAGTCAAAACCGCCAGGATTGAATCTTCCATGCGGTTTTTTTAACTTAATCGTTAATTTCCAATACTGCCCTGCTTTAATTTCTTGTTGAGGAAAGAACCAACTTAATCTAATTTTTTCAGGTAATTGGACTGAAGACTTTAGAACGGTAAAATCAAACCTACTTCGTCGTTCACCTTTATGGGGCAACCCGATGACCTGACCTTCAACTTGAAGAAGCTGACCTTCTAAATATTCTGGCAACCTATCTGCTATCCGATAAGTAGCAAAACAAATCGCCCACAACAACCCGATAGTAAAAAACATCAACCGCCATTGGCAGTAGCGCTTAAATAACAGCCCTAAAAAGCATAGCGTAATAAACCAATGAATCTCTGGTAATACAGAAAACTGCTGAACAACAATAATCCCTATTAAAAATGAGAGGATTGAGAGAAACATAGTCCTCCCCTAATCTAAGGTTCAACATCTCCTTCTTTATCAGAATCGGTATAACTATCAACAAAATCCTGCAATCCATTTTGAACAAGATCATATGTTGTATCAATATTACTAGCGATTTCACCTTGCAAAACGTTTAATCCTGTTAAAACTTCGCGCGCCTCGGAAAAACCATGCTCTATCCCCCCAGAGATAATTTTTGCAAATGATTGTGCCGCCTCCTCAGTTGTCATATCTGGGTTACTCTCTTGGTATTGAGAAAAAAATGCCGTACTCATTGAAACGATTCTGTCGGCTGTAGCCTTTGGACTAACATCCAACCCTGAATCATACACAGCTTGAATAGCATTATCCCCAAACTCAGGTTTTAAAACATCGTTAACACCTTCTATTGCCGTTTTATAAAGTAGAGCGAGCGATTCGTTTCCAGCGCTGACACTTACATCCATATTTGACTGGATAATAGAACTATTGAACTGTTGTTTTAGAGATTCTGCTGTTACTTGTACCTTTTTTGCCTCATTTTTTTCATGGGCAGCAGCAGATACTTGCTGTCCCAAAGGAGTATCGCTACCTTTAGAATATGCAGTTTTTAACTGTTTTACATTTTGAGAAAATGCAGGGGTATTCGTAATATTTTTCATAACAACCTCATTAAAATATCAATATACTCTAGAATCTACTCTAGTGTATCGGCTAAGTTTACAAAAACTGAAGAAACCATCTATTTAATTTATCAGCTAACAATATGAGCCTATTAAATATTTTCACAAAAAGAAATAAAAGACAGCTAAAAGTATATCCCCACCCATACATTTAAACTGATAAACTTAAAGACTACAATACAACGAAAAAGACAGCGCCATGCCAAAAAAACTAATAAAAAAATATATGCCTGATCCAGAAAAACTTAAGCAACAAAAAAGCTTACAGTTCTTAGGCGATAGATTGCATGAACCTAACTTATGGCATTTAAACCGCCGCTCTGTTTCGTTGGCTTTTGCTATTGGGTTATTTGCTGCCTGGATTCCAACGCCAGGACAGATGGCAATTGCTGCAGTTGGCGCATTTTATTTTAGAGCAAACTTACCTATCTCAGTTGCATTAGTATGGATTACAAACCCACTCACTATGCCTCCCATGTTTTATTTTGCTTATATTGTAGGCTTAACGTTTTTGGGGCAATCTACACCAGGTGATGACTTTGAATTTAACCTAGACAGTATTTTGGCGAGTCTAAGTGATATTGGTGGCCCATTTTTATTTGGTTGTTTAATTTTAGGGGTTATTTCATCTGTTGTGGGTTATTTTGGCATTCGACTTTTTTGGCAATATCAAGTAAATAAACAATGGAGGACTAGAAAAAACAGATTGAAATAAGCTTCTATCTTTCCATTTTATTCATTAAGGATGAGCAATATGATGAACACAAAAATGCTTATTGTTATAATAATTGTTACATGCTCATTACTTAATAGTGGATGCGCGACTATTAAGTATGGTGGCACTCAAATTATTACAATCAACTCAACGCCAGAAAAGGCAAATATTTCCATACAACCAAGTAAAGTGGAAGCTGTTACACCAGCAAAAATTGTTTTAAGTCGAAGATCTTCATATGTAGTTAATATTAACAAAAATGGTTTCAAACCAGAGAGCATTTCAATTGAAAGTTCCGCATCAAGTTCATTATGGCGGAATGCTATATGGATTCACCCAATTGGTTGGATTATAGGAGTTATAGTAGACCTTAGTACAGGCGCAGGGAAAGACCTTACCCCTGAAAGTATCAATGTTAAACTCACTCCACTCCCTACTCTACTGTTGAACTCAGAAAATTAAATTCAATAGTTTGTATAAGCTTAGTTGTATATGTTGATGTATAAATACTAACTCTATACAATCAAGCCATCTTCCATATGTAACACTTTATCCATTCTTTTTGCCAAATCTATATCATGAGTGACAACTAAAAAGCTAACTTTTAACTCTTGATTTAACTCTAACATCAACTGATAAATTTGCTCTGCTGTTTTACTGTCTAAATTTCCCGTAGGCTCATCCGCTAATACACATTTAGGGCTATTGATTAATGCTCTTGCTACAGCCGCACGTTGCCTTTCACCACCTGATAATTCCCCAGGTTTATGTTCTACTCTATGAGCTAAACCAACACGCCCTAATAATGCTATCGATTTTTGACGCGCTTCTTTTAAAGGCCGTCCTGCTATTAAAAGTGGCATCGCTACATTTTCTAAAATAGTAAATTCACCTAATAAATGATGAAATTGATAGATAAATCCTAGGGAGCGATTACGTAATTTACTCAATTTAGCAGCACGAATCGTATTTAAATTTTCACCATCTAAAATCACATGTCCTTGTGTTGGCTTCTCTAAGCCACCTAACAAATGTAATAAGGTACTTTTGCCCGAGCCTGAAGCGCCCATGATTGCAATACGCTCACCCTCGTTAATAGCTAAGTCAACGCCTTTTAAAACACTAACGTCTAAATCACCTTGTTGATACCGCATGGTCAACTGCTGGCATTCTAATATGATGGAATTACTCATATCTCAATACCTCAGCAGGATTAATTCTAGAAGCCTGCCAAGCAGGATAAAGAGTAGCAACTAACGATAAAGCAAAAGAAATGGTGGCAATAACATAAACATCCCCCCACACCAATTTTGAAGGCACATCACTAATATAGTAGACATCAGCAGCCATAAATTGCACGCCAAAAAATCCTTCAATAGCAGGAATAATAGTTTCAATATTTAAAGCCAACAAAACACCTCCCAAAGTCCCAAAAGCTGTACCAATAATACCGATGATACCTCCCAAAACAATAAAAATGCCCATCACTGACATATTCGACAATCCTTGAGTTTTTAAAATAGCAATATCTCCCCGCTTATCAGTAACCACCATTACCAAGGTTGAGACTATATTAAAAGCTGCGACAGCCACAATTAATAATAAGATAATAAACATCACTCTTTTTTCAGTTTTAATTGCTCTAAAAAAATTACTGTGCGCTTTAGTCCAGTCACTTACCCTATATTGATTGTAAAGTTCATTTGCTAAGGTTAATGTTATTTTAGGGGCATTAAACAAATCATCTAATTTTAACCTTAATCCACTAACCGCATCACCTAGTCTAAACAGCTTTTTAGCATCCTCAATATGAATCAATGCCATATTACGGTCATATTCATACATTCCTACTTGAAAGATTCCCACCACAGTAAATCGCTTTAATCTAGGTAGAATACCTGCTGGCGTAGAATTAACCTGAGAGGTAATAATAGTCACTTTATCCCCCGGCATAACGCCTAAATAACCAGCTAATTCAGCCCCCAAAACAATACCAAACTTACCCGCTACTAAATCAGTTAACTGCCCCGCTTTCATTTTATTTGCAACTTCTGATACTTTGGGCTCAAGTAAAGGAATCACGCCACGAATAACAGTGCCACTTACTCGCCTTCCTGCATTGACCATTGCTTGACTTTTAACAAAAGGAGCAGAGCCTTCTACATGAGGTTTATTAATAATCTTTTTTTCAAGTTCTTGCCAGTCATGTAATTTTCCATCCCTACCTGAAATGGTGGAATGAGCCGTCATACCTAAAATACGTTCACGTAATTCTGCTTCAAAACCGTTCATCACTGAAAGCACAGCAATTAAAGCAGTAACCCCCAGCGCTATGCCTAGTACAGAGGTTAAAGTAATAAATGAAATGAACTGGGTACGTCGCTTGGCTCGCGTATATCGCAAACCAATATAAAGTGTAAGAGGTTTAAACATAAGAGAATTTTATTTTTTTGTTTTACATTGAGAACAGAAGCCGTACAAATAGAGACTATGGTCAGTCAATTGATATCCTAGTTCTTCTGCAATTCTCTCTTGGCGCTGCTCAATAACACTATCAGTAAATTCATCCACTTTTCCACATTTCATGCAAACAAGATGATCATGATGATAGCCCTTATTTAATTCAAATATAGAATTTCCACCTTCAAAATGATGACGTGTCACTAAACCCGCCCCTTCAAATTGAGTTAAGACCCGATAAACGGTTGCCAGACCAATTTCTTCGCCTTCACTTAATAAAATTTTATAAACATCCTCTGCTGATAAATGTCGTTGGTCAGTCTGCTTTTCTAAAATCTCTAAAATCTTAACGCGCGGTAATGTGACCTTTAGGCCTGCATCCCTTAAATCATTACTTTCCAACTGCCATTCCTCATCTAATTATGATTTTTCAACAGTGTAATTAATTTCACACATTAGAAAGAGCTAATTGTATCTTTTTTTATTGATCTACGCAGATACTTTTATAGGATTATCTATTAACATACGGTATGATTTTCCTTATAGCCTATTTTATCTTCAGAGAACATGAGAAAAACCTGTTATTCCCTAGCATTAGTCACAAGTATTACATTATCTGGCTGCTCAACAATAATGAACAACCTGCCAGGTGTTTATACTTTAGAAATCCAACAAGGAAATATTATTACCCAGGAACAGATAGATCAACTGCGTCCACAAATGACTAAGCGACAAGTTTTATATATTATGGGCTCCTCCATGCTAATTGATACTTTTCACCAACAACGCTGGGACTATATTCAATCAGAACAACCCAGTGGCGAAGATAGAACTCAGGAAAGACTTTCTTTAATCTTCGACGAAAATAATAAACTCAGCACTATTCAAGGAGATTTAAGACCTAGCGCAACACCCACGCGTAAAAAATCTACCGTGACCACAGTTGAAGTCCCCACACGCTATTTAGATAATACATTATGGGGTAGGTTTATCCGATTATTTGATGATCCCCCCCAAATTGATGAAAATAAAAATTCAAAAGAAGGTGAAGATAACTTAAGCGATTTGATCTAAAAACATGTAAGGTAGGAGCGTCCTCCCTCGGCGCGATTTTTATGGCTCAAATAAGGAGCATGTATTATTCGCACCGAGAGTGGAGATTTCTACAGCAAAGACATACTATTTCATTTTTGATTAACAGCCCTATTTCTTCTAGCATCCATTGGGTTTTGTAATAAAGGCCTGTATATCTCTATTCTCTCCCCAGCTTCAACTCGTTTATCTAACTTACAAGTCTTTCCAAAAACACCAACAGGCATCGTTGATAAATCAATTTCTGGACATTGCTTTAAAACCCCAGACTTATCTATCACTTGTTGAACAGAATCATCCTTCGCTAAAACAACAGACAGGAGTAATTGTTTGTCAGGGGTTGCAAACACAACCTCAACCTTATCCATAAACTTGCTTTGCTCGATCGGTGAATGATTTAACCATGGTATTACAAATCTGGTTAAAAACAGCTCCAAAAGCTAAACTAGCAAACTTACCATGCATTTCAAATTCTAAATCCAATGAAATCTTACTAGCATCTTCACGTAATGGCATAAAATCCCAAACCCCATCAAGTGAGGAAAAAGGGCCATCTAATAAGGTCATAAATAATTTTCCATGGCCATCATTTCTATTTCGAGTAGCAAATGTTTTATTAAACCCTGCTTTAGAAATTTGTAACTCAGCCTCAACAATATCACCCTCTCTTTTCAGGATTTTACTGCCGCTACACCAGGGTAAAAAATCAGGATAAGATTCAATATCATCAACTATCTCAAACATCTGAAATGCAGAATATTTAACCAAAGCACTTTTTTGTACAATGGACATACTTAGAAGACTCCAACAACATGCAAAAATACAAGAAAAACAGATACAGGTGCAACATAGCTCGCCAAAAATTTCCATAATGCATACGGTTGTTCAGGCAAATCCAATTCATCTCTAACATCTTTATCATGCATAATCCATGCAGCAAATACCGCGATACAAAAACCTCCGATAGGTAACATAAGGTTTGCCGTTAAATAATCCAGGAAGTTAAAAATGGTTTTGCCAAAGATTGTAAAGTCTGACCATTCATTAAACGATAGAGCAACGGTCACACCTAAAGCCCATGTTGCCGCACCACTTACCACACTGGCTTTTAAACGAGTAAAACCTTTATTTTCCACCAGCCATGCAACTACTGGCTCAATTAACGAAATTGATGAGGTTAACGCGGCAAAAACCAATAATACGAAGAATAAAATACCGAATAACCAACCACCCGTCATATTGCCAAAAGCAATGGGTAATGTTTGAAAAATCAAGCCAGGACCAGAGCCAGGTTCTAAACCATTAGCAAAAACTAGAGGAAAAATAGCGATTCCCGCAAGCAATGCAACAATGGTATCTGCTCCAGCAATATATAAACTGGTTTTTGCGATTGAAACGCCACTCGGTAAATAAGATCCATAAACCATAATAGCGCCCATCCCTAAACCTAAAGTAAAAAAAGCATGACCCATGGCAGTCAATACTGCATCGCCATCAATTTCACTAAAATCAGGACTAAAAAGAAAAGATAAACCTTTAAAATAAGCTTCACCTGTTGTCATTGCATAAGCAACCAACAACAATAATAAAGCCAGTAAGGTGGGCATTAATAACTGAACCGCTTTTTCAAGCCCGCCTTTGACGCCCCTCATCACCACACTCATTGTTGCAATCATAAAAAGTGTATGCCAAAAAACCAATTGCATTGGACTAGCAATAAACGTATCAAATGTTGCCTTAACTTCTAGCGCATCAGCAGAAAACCCACCAAATATAGCTTTAAAAACATAAGCACTGGCCCAACCAGCAATGACACTATAATAAGAAAGGATTAGTACACCAGCAAGAACCCCCATCCAACCTAAATAATGCCAATTTTTATTAGCATCAGCTTCTGTAGATAAAGTAGCTAAGGTATTAATAGGACTTTGTCTTCCACGCCGCCCCATCATTGTTTCTGCAATCATAATCGGAATACCAATCGCAATAACGCAAGCCAAGTACACTAAAACAAAAGCGCCACCTCCATTTTCACCTGTAATATAAGGAAACTTCCATATATTACCTAAACCGACAGCCGAACCTGTTGCAGCCAGAATATAAGCGAATCGTGATGACCATTCTCCGTGTATTGATTTTGTATTTGCCATTTTTGTGCCAAGCGTCCTAAAAAACTAAATAGTTACGTCCATTATCTACTAATCAAGTAAAATACCAAAACATTTCCTTTCCGTCAGTTTAAAAACACCTTCATTACTATGGCTGGTAAAAAATCTAAAAAGAACAAACGTCAAGAGAACACGATTGCCTTAAATAAGCAGGCATCCCATGAATTTTTCATTGAAGACACATTTGAGGCTGGATTAGTACTTGAAGGTTGGGAAGTTAAAAGCCTTCGTGAAGGTCGTATACAGCTCAAGGAAAGCCATATAATTATTCATAAAGGTGAAGCTTGGTTATTAGGTGCCCATATATCACCTTTACTTTCAGCATCAACTCATATTGTTCCTGATAGAGTAAGACGAAAAAAATTACTACTGCATCAATATGAATTAGATAAATTAATCGGTGGTGTTGAACGTAAAGGCTATACCGTTGTCCCCCTTTCCATGTATTGGATAAAAGGACGAGCCAAACTTAAAATAGGTCTAGCTAAAGGTAAGAAATTACACGATAAACGTGCTGTGTCAAAAGATAAAGACTGGCAACGTGATAAAGCTCGGATTATGAAGCACGGGTAATTGGTTGCTTAACGGTATCTATGTAGGGTGGAATAGCGCCAGCGTTTTCCATCAGCTCTTCTAAGACAATATATTAAATATCACAAAGTGTCGGAAAACGCTGGCGCTATTCCAACCTACCCTTTCTAATTTTCCAAACCACTACGTATTTTTAGAAATTATTTCCGTGGTATAACGATAAATTTTAATTTGATCAGACCAATAGGTTTTTGCTAGTCCAGCCTTTTGTTTTAAATGTTGTAAAAACTGTTCTGATGTAGGAATGGATTTCCAGACTGAGGGTAAAAAAGTACCGCTACGCTCACCATTTTCTAAAATTAGACCATCAATATGTGGCTGTATCTGAGAAATTAAATCCTGTTCAGAGGTAAATTCAATTTCCTCCGACGGGCTTAAAATAGAAAGGGAAATATCGATATCTTCTAATTCAGAATATTCCAGAGGAGGAAATCTTGGATCCTTATAAGCGGCTGAAAATGCATTTTCACATACATCTTCTGCTAATGGCAAAATCGCATTAAGCATCCCCATACAACCTCGCAACTGTTTGTTTTTTTCCAAAGTTACAAAAGTAGCCCTTTGTTTTGATAGTTCAAAAGGGTAATCTCTTAAATCAATACTTAAAGGGTTTCCTGTTTCCATTCCTGACTGAATGGATTGTTGAGCTAAGTCTAATAATATTTGCCTTTTTTTCTCACTCAACGACATAAGCACCATACCCCACCACTCTATCCATATTTTCACTGCCTGCGGTATCACCTGAATTTCTTAAATCAATTGTTTTAATTTGTAACTCCTTCACCCTAGCTAACGCCATCAATCCGCCGATAGCAACCTGACCACAGGCCGCGTCCCTTTTTAGTTTCTCGCACTCTAATTCTTCAATAACTTCAGAGGTATTCTGGTCTAATTTCATAGCCGTTTGATAATCATGAAAGTGGCTTAAATCAGAACTAATCACAATAAGAGTATCCTTTTGTCCCCAGAATAATTCAATAACCTGACAAACTTGATCAGCCGTGGCATCCCCCACAACAACAGGAATTAATGAAAACTCTTGTAACACTGTCTGTAAAAAAGGTAAATGTACTTCAAGACTATGTTCCAACTCATGCGCATGATCTAAATAATTAACAAAATGAATTTCAGCCAATTGTTGAACAGCCTTTTTATTAATAGATACTTGACCTAATGGCGTCATAAATTGGTCTGCTGTACTTAATGCAAGACCTTGGAAACTCACTCGGTGAGAAGGCCCAACCAACACAACTTGTTTAATTATTTGTTTTACTGGCTCTAATCGTGCATAAGCTGTCGCAGCAATAGAGCCAGAATAAATAAATCCTGCATGTGGCACTATGATAGCTTTAGGCGTTTTTATACCTTGAGGCACTTCATTAAGATAATGTTTTACCATTAAATTAAGTTGCTCAGAATTAGAGGGATAAAAAGTACCTGCAACAGCTGCTTGTCGAATATTAACCATGCTTAATTTATAGGCGACTTATATTAAATTACAAGTTCATGAAGTAAATTAATCTGCGGTTTATACATGGCCAAAATATTGCTATGTTAATATGAATAAAACTCTTTTAAAAATCGATTTTATGACCAACTCAGAACAAATCTTACGTCGATACGAAATGATTCTAACGTCTGCTGGTGAAGGGATTTATGGCTTAGATCGCGAAGGTAAAGCAACCTTTGTTAACCCCGCAGCTATTACTATGACAGGGTGGACGGAAGACGATGTTCTTGGGGTATCCATTCATGCTCAGCATCACCATAGCAAAGCTAATGGAGATCATTATCCTCAACAACAATGTCCTATTTATGCTGCTTTAAATGATGGTGAAGTTCATCATGTGACTAATGAAGTGTTTTGGCGTAAAGATGGCAGTTCATTTCCCGTTCACTATACCAGCACGCCTATCTTAGAAAATGATTCAATTATTGGTGCTGTTGTCATTTTTCAAGATGTCAGCCAATTAAAACAAGCTGAATCTGAACTGGCAATATTACAACGACACAATGAATTAGTTTTAGCCTCTGCAGGTGAAGGCATTTGTGGTTTTGATTGTGATGGTCAAGTCACTTTTATTAACCCTTCTGCCGCTGCAATGCTGGCGTGGCCAGATCAACAAATTTCTAAGCAAAGTATTCATAATATTTTTGGTAAAGGCGAGACTAATACAGAAGAGTTTTGCCCTATTCACAATATCATGCAGGGGAAAAAACGTTTTCAAGCCAATGACAAAATATTTTGGCGGCAAGACGGTTCAAATTTTCCTGTTGATTTTGTCAGCACTCCCATTATGGAAGACGACAAATTACAAGGCATTGTTGTAATTTTTAGTGATATTACGGAGCGAAAACAGGCTGATCAAAAATTAAAAAAAGCTTATTCTGAAATTGAGCAATTAAAAAATCGTTTACAAGCTGAAAACAACTATCTACAAGAACAAGTTAATCTAAACCATAGTTTTGAAGATATTTTAGGACAAAGTAAGCCATTAAAATTATTGCTACATCAAGTAGAGCAAGTCGCCCCGACTGAAACCAGCGTTTTGATCCAAGGTGAAACAGGCACAGGTAAAGAGCTGATTGCACGTGCGTTACACAACCTTAGTTTACGAAAAGACCGTACTTTAGTTAAAGTTAATTGTGCAGCTCTACCCGACAATTTAATCGAGAGTGAATTGTTTGGGCATGAAAAAGGTAGCTTTACAGGCGCGACAGCCCGACGTATTGGTCGATTTGAACTGGCCGATAAAGGTACTATTTTTCTGGATGAAATTGGCGAACTACCCTTAGAGCTCCAGGCAAAACTACTACGCGTACTACAAGAAGGTGAAATTGAACGCCTTGGCGACTCTAAAACCATTAAGATTAATGTCCGCATTATTGCCGCTACTCATCGTGATCTGAAACTCATGGTTGAAAAAGGTGAATTTAGAGAAGATTTATTTTATCGCCTCAGTGTGTTTCCTTTAACAGTCCCTTCCTTACGTGAAAGAAAAAATGATATTTCCTTACTGGTGCATAATTTTGTCACTAAATATGCTAATAAAATGGGAAAACAACTCAACAACATTTCTCAATCGACTCTTGATAAGCTACAAAATTATCCTTGGCCTGGAAATGTACGTGAACTGGAAAATGTGATTGAAAGAGCGGTTATTTTATCGCCCAAAAATAGCTTGCATATCCCAGAATTAAAAGTAGTTGCTAATAATCATAACCCTGAACTAGAGAGAATTTTATCACTCACCGATATGGAAAAATCTCATATCATTAAAGTATTGAAAATCACTGATTGGAAAATTTCAGGCGACCAAGGTGCCGCGGTTATTTTAGAAATGCATCCCAATACTTTACGTTCGCGTATGAGTAAACTAGGCATTCGGCGATCTAACACCATTGCTTAAGGAGTCTCTGATCAAGTCCAATTATTTTTATCTTGCTAAATTCTAACCAACTTAATCAGAGCTTCCTTAACAAAATATCGTTTATTCACGAAATATCATATTTCATAAATTATTCTTATTACACTCTAATCTCTCTATATTACTGTTATTAATCATAAAAAATAATTTTCATCCTCTGGCATAGCTCCTGCTATATAGCTATTAGACAATACTGAAAAAACATTCAGAGGATAAAACGATGAAATTTAATAACTTACCCCCTACTCTCATATTACTAACAATCCTTATTTCAGGTATAGCACATGCTGAGTTAGCTACGATAAACAGCACCTCAAACAACTTTCCTTCATCCCCTATTATCACGGATGAAGAAGCACTCTCATGTAAAACTGATTCAATAGTTAAAATACATCAGTCATTTCCTGTTTCAATAAAATACTTAAATGGCAAGGTTCAATCCAGCTATACAAAAATGCGTAATGGAGTTATTCGTCATGTTACAAAAGAAGTGGCCTTATCTTTATTCAACTTTAGTCTCAATGGTTTTGCAGCAGAGAATATCGCTCATTATGTTTCCGAAGGAACCACACCTTTCTTACCTTTTAAATTTGCAAATGGCGTTAAAATCACCAAAGTCACCCCCAAAGGGAATACCATTATTTACAGAACTGAAATGCCAATCAGTACAAACCACAAACTTGCTATATCTCTTGCTTTAGCAGGTAAACTTTCAGCTTCTACAACCATTTGTACTGATATAAAAATGGTTGACAATTTACTAGGACGAGATGTCGTTATTCAATATGACTATTATGACTCTAATGGCGTATTTTTTAGTTCGTTTACCATTAATGGTTGATGCCCTTCACACTGCTACGACTAAAAAGTTTGCATTTATTGTGAACCGTCTAATAAGGTCTGTAGTTCGGCGGTATTTTTTAAATATTTAAGATTCATAATGACTTTTATTCTTTATATCATGAACAGATTGGCTGATTTTATCAGCTTAGACTCATTCTATATTAGAATACAGTGCTCATTTCATATTGGAAAAGGCTAAATGTAGGCAAAAGAGGATAAACAACATACAATGGCACATCCCAAATTATTCTGATTCTGGGCATAAATCTAAATTTTAGGAAAAAACATGAAACAAATTACAGTTGATAGCAACCCGAGTGAAGCACTTTTAAAAAAAATGGGAACTGTTTACTGGCCAACATGGGAAAAAGAAGTCTCTGTATTCCCATGGGAATTTGTGACGACTGAAACAGCACTTATTTTAGAAGGTGAATGTGAAATGACACCTGAAGATGGCGGCCCTTCAACTACCTTTAAAGCGGGTGACTTAGTCGTATTTCCAGTAGGTTACAAAGGCACTTGGGAAGTGAAGAAAGCACTTAAAAAGCAGTACAGACATGGCGGCGGTAAATTTGTAAAATGTTTTTTTAACAACTTGACCATCATGCTAAATCGCATTAAATCATAAACAACCACCCGCTAAAAGAAGCAGGTAAGTTAGAGAAATTGGCGACTGAATGTCGAGATACAGGGCGAATAACCCTGTTCTTAATGTTGCCATTCTATAAGATAGATCAGATGAAACAAGACCTTACCGTAGATTGAATTACCGTCTTTTTAGCAACCCAAATTTTCCATTTAAGACAGCGAATTAAATATTAAAAATTTCCTAGGAGATAAATCTGTCCGCCTGAAAAGCGAAAGTTGCATGGTAATATTTTCACAACCACAGCACTCAAGCATTTTCGAAATCAAGCTGGCTGACCCTAATGCCGCTACCAGTGAGGTTAAACCTACCTGTATCAATTGGTTGCATATTCACTTCTTGGTTTTGTCATTAATGGGTA
>Ga0209707_1000084_pt1 | contig 60287 bp, 56 predicted proteins | sample EN4Hudsemesocosm_FD_184630 | JGI IMG/M metagenome (GOLD analysis project Ga0209707, IMG submission 184630) | Methane-oxidizing microbial communities from mesocosms in the Hudson Canyon - EN4B Hudson Canyon (SPAdes) (version 2) | ecosystem: Environmental > Aquatic > Marine > Cold seeps | place... | reverse complement strand
TATGTAGATCAAGGGCAAGATTATTATGAGAAACAATATCAGCAGCGTGTGCTTCATAATTTAAAGAGAAGAGCCTCTGAAATGGGATTTGAGTTGATTGTTAAAGATCCTTTAGTCCTTGAAAAATAAATCACTTAAAATTTTGTTATTCAAGAGCTTTAGCCACTTTAGCTAAACCCTGGTCCCGTCATACCAGCAGGGATCGCTGGTATCCAGTGTATAAGGATGTACGATCTATATACTTGTTACTTAGAAGGTACTTGTTTATACAATCATTCCATCCTTGAATACTGGATCTCGGCATAAATCTGTCTGGAACAGGTTAGCATTTATCCAGAGGGCATTATGCTGGATAGCAAAATGTTCATCCCTGTCGAGATGACGTATAAAAGTTAAGCTGGTGATTTTATAAGATGGCTGAAACTCGTACGTAATCAAGAAGTCATATCAAATGACTGTTAAGGCTTTTAAAGCAGTAAGTTAGTATTGATGCTGGACTGTCTTTGTATAATTCAAATAAAACTCTGATTAAAAATGAACTTCTTTTTAATGATCAGGCGGGGTTCTGGTTTGATAGGGTAGGTGTTAAAGGTTAGATGCCCTAAATTTCACATAATAGGATGCTCTGGTCTCTTTATGGCTTTAAGCTGGATGAGGGTGTGGTTGTGAGTGTTTTTGACCGTAGTGCGGTGATATGCTTAAATTTACAGCTGTAAGGGAATGATTGGGTAGGGCAGAAGGGTGGGGAGTTTGGTTGGTAGGTATAGGGTTATACCAACTGGCCACGTCCATGTGGCCGAATTAGATGTGTTACTTGTTTTTAATGAATATCTTTCCAATATTCTTTTTTCAATAGATAAGCAATCACACCAAACATGATTAGGAATAATAAAACGTATTTTCCTAAGCGTTGTCTTTCTAATTGCACTGGTTCACCTACATAAACAAGGAAGTTAACAAGTTCAGTCACCAATTGATCAAATTGTTGGCGGGATAAGGAGCCTTCTTTTTCAATTTTTAAATAAGAGATGACTTCTTCGCCGTGTACCTTTTCCATTACAGCTGTTTGTTCGCCTTGTAATTGCCATAGCATGTTCGGCATACCAACATCTTTAAATACAGTATTGTTTACACCTAAAGGTTTACTTTTATCTGTATAAAAGCCTTTAAGGTAGGTATACAACCAGTTAGCGCCTCGAACCCTGGCAATTAAAGATAAGTCAGGGGGGTTAACACCAAACCATTTCTTTGAGTCATGCTCATTCATTGCTGTTAGCATTGGATCGTAGATATTTGCGCCTTCGGGTGCAATTTCAGCTAACACAAGATTTTCATCAATCTCTAAATCCATGGCTATACGTTTGTAGCGCATGTATTTTGCTGAATGACAGCCTAAACAATAGGTAACATAGTGTTTTGCACCTTTTTGAATTGATGCAAAATCTTCCAGATCTACTCTTACTTTTTGTAAAGTCACTCCTCCGGAAGCCAATGCACTGAGTGGCAATAAAAGTAACAATGTGTATATAATTTTTTTCATAATTACTCAAAGCTCCCTTTTAGTTTTTTTAGTAATCGAGTCAATACGTGAGCAATGCCTGTTTTGTTTGGTTTTACAGGAAAAGCAGTTGCTCCCCAGCTAGTTTTCATAGGCTCATGAATTGTCATCTCTTCAAAGACTTCAACTAATGCTGCATATTGTTCTTCAGCGTCAGGTTCGTGAGTGACTCTTCTAGGGACTGGCTTGGTTTTTTCCCAGCGAGTATAGATTGGCATTAATAAGAAAAATGCAAAATAAATGACTGTGAAAATACGGGCGATAAAAGTAAATGTTGGTGTTGCTGGTTGTGTGCCAAGGTAACCTAATACAAAGAAACTAAGGACAAATAAACCCAATGCTTTTTTATAGATACCACCACGATAGCGAATAGATTTAACTTTACATCTATCTAGCCAAGGTAGAAGAAATAAAACAATAATTGATCCAGCCATTGCAATAACGCCAGCAAATTTATCTGGTACTGCTCTTAAGATGGCATAAAAAGGTGTGAAATACCATGAGGGTTCAATATGTTCAGGTGTTTTTAATGGGTCTGCCGGAATGAAATTGGCATTTTCAAGAAAGTAACCACCCATTTCAGGCATGTAGAATATAACTGCCGCGAAAAAGAATAGGAATACAGCAACGCCGACAATATCTTTTACCGTGTAATAAGGGTGGAAAGGGATGCCATCTACCGGTTTGCCCCAAGGGTCTTTAGATTCTTTAATTTCAATGCCGTCAGGGTTGTTAGAGCCAACTTCGTGTAAAGCAACGATATGTAAAAATACTAAAATAAGCAGGGCTAATGGTACGGCAATAACATGGAATGCAAAAAAGCGGTTAAGTGTTGCATCTGAAATGACGTAATCCCCTCTAATCCATAGTGATAATTCATCGCCTACAACGGGAATAGCACTAAAGAGAGAGATAATAACCTGAGCACCCCAGTAAGACATTTGTCCCCAAGGTAATAAATAGCCCATAAAAGCTTCAGCCATTAAACATACGAATAACAGCATGCCAAATACCCATATAAGCTCTCTAGGTTTCTTATACGAGCCGTACATCATGCCTCTAAACATGTGCAGGTAAATAAGGATAAAAAAGGCTGAGGCACCTGTTGAGTGCATATAACGAACTAACCAGCCCCAGTTGACATCGCGCATGATGTATTCAACTGAATCAAAAGCCAGCTTAGCGTCAGGCTTATAGTTCATGGTTAGTAATATACCTGTTAAGAACTGGTTAACCAGCATTAACAAAGCAAGTGAACCGAAAAAATACCAGAAGTTAAAGTTCTTAGGTGCATAGTATTCGGCCATATGCTCATTCCACAATTTTGACATTGGGAATCGTTCAAGTACCCAGTCTGTGCACTCGTTCATTTTATTTTTCATGCGCTTGCCTCCGTGCTTTCTTCACCAATAATGATGAAAGTATCTGTTATGTAACGATAAGGCGGTACAACAAGGTTGGTAGGTGCAGGTACAGACCTAAAAACTCGGCCTGCCAAGTCAAAACCAGAGCCGTGACATGGGCAGAAAAATCCACCTTTCCAATCAGAACCTAAATCATTAGGAGCAATTTCTGGTCTAAAGGTTGGAGAGCAACCTAAGTGTGTACAAAGGCCGACGGCAATAAAAATTTCTGGTTTAATTGAGCGTAAGGGATTGTTACTGTCTTCAGGTTGGTCTGATTCCTGAGAGTTTGGATCAGCTAATTTGGCGGTATCTTTTTCTAAAATATCAATGGCCTCAGGGGTTCTTGATAGTATCCAAACTGGTTTCCCTCTCCAGGCAACACGAATTAACTGGCCTGGTTCAATCTTGCTGATATCAACTTCTACAGGTGCTCCTGCTGCCATTGCTTTTGCACTAGGCTGCATTTGCGAAAGAAAAGGAACAGCCAAATATCCAGTTCCCACTGCACCAACTACGGTGAGGGCAGTGGTTAGAAACTGGCGTTTGGATCTGTCGACGCCTTCATTATTCATATATAACACTCCTGATTAGATGAGATGAAAAAGGTGTCAGTTCAAGAAATAGCAGGCGTTACTAGAAGGTCTCTAAAGGTAGGTTGTTGATCAAGAAAGGCAAGCAGTTGCTTTGAATTTAAATAATGATCAGAAAAAGCTATCCAAAAGGGAGAATTTCTAAGTTGAGTCTCTATTTTTGAACATCCTCCTAATACATCAATTATTATATTTATGTGACCAATATACCACTACAGCTTACCTTTGTTGAAGCTGTTATTGAGATTTTATCTGTGTTTTTTTGAAAAAACTTAAATTTAACCCTTGTTTCTAGCAGGATCCAGGCCAGGTAATATGTTGTTGAAATATATTGTTGATGTGAAGGGAAGGGAGTGGTTTTTCATAATTAAGCCCTGTTTTAGTGCATTTTCTTGCACAGAAATAGGGCTTAATAAACTTTGTCTAATACAGTCTAGTGTTTGATAATAGCTGTCAAAGCTTCTAGAAAAACATGATTCTCTTCAGGCTTGCCAATGGTAACTCGTAGGCAATCATTTAACAGTCCGCCTTGGGGTGATAAGTTTTTAATTAAAATACCATGGTCTTTTAATTTTTCAAAAATTTCAGTTGCCTGGTTTTCTTGTGTTTTAAATAGAATAAAATTGGCTGAGCTAGGGTAGGCGGTAATACCGGGTAATTCATTCAGTTGATTAAAAACTTTTGATCTATCGCTACAAATTTGCTGGGTCTGTTGTTTGAATAGCGTTTGATTTTTTAGAGCGAAATCGGCTGTAATTTGAGTGAGGCAATTTATATTGTAGGGTAAACGGATTTTATTTAGTTGCTCAATAATCGTTTTATTTCCAGCAATAAATCCTAATCGTAAGCCCGCAAGGCCAAGTTTTGATACCGTGCGCATAACAAGTAAATTGTTATGGTCAGGTAATTTATTGATAAAGCTGGCATCTGCAAAAGGGGCGTAAGCCTCGTCAATAATAACTAGTCCATTAGCTGTTTCAATGATTGTTTCAATAGCTTGCTGGTTAAATAAATTACCTGTTGGGTTGTTGGGATAAGCTAAAAAAATAACAGAGGGTTGTATGTTTCTGATGGTATCAAGTAATAAGGGGAGATCCAGCTCAAAGTTATCTGCTTGAAGAGGAATGCTGTGATAATTTAGGCCAAGGCTTAATGAAACTTGTTTGTACATAACAAAGCCAGGAGCAGGCGCTAAGACATCAGCATTTGCAGGTAAAGCCATTAACAGTAATTGAATGATCTCATCTGATCCATTACCCAGCAGAATCTCGCTTTGATGAGGAATTTGATTGCTTTCTTTTATGGTTTTAGCGAGTTGTTTGGCTTCTGGATCTGGATAGCGATTGATTGGGCAATCTTTAAGTGTTTCAAGCCACTGTTCTTTAATATCGTCGGGCCAGGTATAAGGGTTTTCCATGGCATCTAACTTGATAAGGTCTTTTGCCTCAGCAACTTTATACGCAGACAGGTTTAAAACTTCTTTACGAAATACTGATGAGATTAATTTTTCAGTCATAGCAGATAAAACTTAGTTGTAGGCAGGGAGTCAATAGATAGTTGCTGCCAGTATCATACATTGCACGATATGTCAGGCGTTGAGACGTTGTATACAACGTCTCAATTTAATAAAAGCGGTAGTGAAGAGGATTATTTAATTCTAAATTCAGCTGAACGGGCATGAGCGGTAAGGCTTTCCCCTCTTGCCAAAATAGATGCTGTTTTTCCTAATGTATCAGCACCCGCTTCAGAACAATTAATCAAACTTGAACGTTTTTGAAAGTCATAAACACCTAAAGGTGATGAGTAGCGAGCAGTGCTTGATGTCGGAAGGACATGGTTTGGGCCTGCACAATAATCACCTAAGGCTTCTGCAGTATACCGACCCATAAAAATGGCACCTGCATTACGAATATGCTGGTTAAGCGATTCAGGGTCCTCTACCGACAGTTCAAGATGTTCTGGTGCAATAACATTAGCGACTTCGGCGGCCTGAGCTAGCGTATCCACTTTTATAAAAGCACCTCTGGAGAGCAGGGAGGCTTTAATGATGTCTTTACGTTCCATCTCAGGAAGTAATTTGTTAATACTTTGTTCAACCTGGCTTAAATATTCGGCATCGTTTGAGATTAAAATTGCCTGGGCATTTTCATCATGTTCAGCTTGAGAGAAAAGATCCATGGCAATCCAGTCAGGATTTGTCTTGCCATCACAAATAATCAATATCTCTGATGGGCCAGCAATCATGTCAATACCGACTTGACCAAACACCATCTTTTTAGCTGTTGCTACATAGATATTGCCAGGGCCAACAATTTTATCAACTGCAGGAATCGTTTTTGTGCCATAAGCCAATGCTGCAACGGCTTGTGCGCCACCTATAGTAAAGATTCTATCGACCCCTGCTATATATGCGGCCGCTAGTACTAGTTGGTTGGTTTCGCCTAGCGGTGTGGGAACAACCATGATTAATTCGCCAACACCAGCAACCTTTGCCGGGATTGCATTCATTAAAACGGAGGATGGATAGGCTGCTTTACCGCCAGGGACATAAAGACCCGCTTTGTCTAAAGGGGTGATCTTTTGCCCTAAAACAGTGCCATCTTCTTCTGTATATTGCCAGGATTGCATTTTCTGTTCTTCAGCATAGGCTCTGACGCGGTTTGCTGCAGTTTGTAAGGCATCAGCTTTTTCAGCTGATAGCGTGTCCCAGGCCTGTTTTAAGGTATCTAAAGACAACTCGATATCTGCTGCCTTTTTAAATTGTGTCTGGTCAAACTGATTGCTGTAATCCAGGACCGCTTGATCACCATTCTTTCTAACATTAGCAATAATATCAAGGACGCGTTGATGAACTTCTAAGTCATCTGTTTCATCCCAGGCAAGTAATTTTTTAAGTTGCTTGTCGAATTCTGGTGCAATGAAGTCAAGTTGAGTGATTTTTAAAGCAGTCATAATAAATTATTGGCGGTTAGCTAAAGTTTTTTCGAATTGGTCTAATAATGATTGAATGACCTGATGTTTCATTTTCATGGAGGCTTTGTTAACCACAAGACGAGAGCTGATATGAGTGATTAGTTCTCTAGGTTCAAGTCCGTTAGCTTTTAGTGTATTGCCCGTATCAACAACGTCAACAATACAATCAGCCAGTCCAACTAGAGGGGCAAGTTCCATTGCGCCATAAAGTTTGATTATCTCAGCCTGTACGCCAATATCTGCAAAATAGCGTTGGGCTGTTTTTTCATATTTTGTAGCGACTCTGATGCGGCCTTCAATCTTAGGTGCATTAACTGGGGCTGCAGTCATTAGTCTACATTTTGCAATGCCTAGATCCAAAGGTTCGTATAGGCTTTCTGCTCCGTGTTCTAATAATACGTCCTTTCCGGCAATCCCCATATCAGCTGCGCCATACTCAACAAATGTAGGTACGTCAGTCGCTCTGATAATAACCAGTTGAACATCTTCTTTAGTTGTTCGTAAAATAAGTTTTCGACTGGTTTTTGGATTGTCAATTGGTACGATACCCGCTTCTTCTAATAATGGAAGAGCATCATCGTAGATGCGACCTTTTGATACAGCAATTGTTAACATGATTTAAGTTACCTCGGAATTCTTCTGATGGTTGCGCCTAGCTGAGATAATTTCTCTTCAATATGGTCATAACCACGGTCAATATGATAAATACGGTCGACTAGTGTTTCGCCTTCAGCAACTAAGCCAGCAATAACCAAGCTTGCAGATGCCCGAAGGTCTGTTGCCATAACGGGAGCGCCTGTTAATTTTGCAACCCCTGTGCAGATTGCTGTATTTGATTCTAGCTGGATGTTAGCCCCCATGCGTTGCATTTCCTGAACGTGCATGAAACGATTTTCAAATACGGTTTCAGTAATGATACCAACACCTTGTGCCACCGTATTCATTGCAGTGAACTGGGCTTGCATATCCGTTGGGAATGCTGGGTAGGGTGCTGTGCGAAGATTGACTGCTTTGGGTTGTTTGCCGTGCATATCCAGTGCAATCCAGTCTTCACCTTGAGTAATCTCCGCGCCGGCTTCTTTTAGTTTGTCTAGAACGGCATCCAGGGTATCAGGGCGAGTATCTTTTAATTTAACCTTGCCACGAGTGATGGCGGCTGCGACTAAATAAGTGCCTGTTTCAATACGGTCAGGGATGATGTCGTAGTGGATATCTTCCGCATCCAGTTTTTCTACACCTTCAATAACCAGAATGTCAGTGTCTATACCTGTTATTTTTGCCCCCATTTTGTTAAGAAAGTGGGCAAGGTCTGAAACTTCAGGTTCTTTGGCTGCATTTTCTATAACAGTCGTGCCTTCGGCTAAAACAGCGGCCATTAGCAGGTTTTCTGTACCTGTTACTGTGACTTTGTCTAAGACTAGTTTGCAGCCTTGTAGGCGTTTTGCCTTTGCATGAATATAACCCGCTTCGACTTGAATGTCTGCGCCCATTTTTATTAGAGACTCAATATGAATATCTACGGGACGACTGCCAATTGCACAGCCACCGGGCAAAGAAACATTGGCTTCACCAAAGCGAGCGAGTAGGGGGCCAAGAACCAATATGGAAGCACGCATGGTTTTAACCAGTTCATAAGGCGCTTCAAATTTTGTAATGGTGCTGGAATGTACTTCGATGTTCATTTTTTCATCGATTGTCAGCTGTACACCCATTTGCCCCAATAACTGCATGGTAGTTGTAATATCATGAAGGTGAGGGATGTTGCCTATAGTCACGGGGTTTTCACTAAGAAGCGTGGCCGCTAATATGGGAAGAGCAGCATTTTTTGCTCCAGAGATTCTTAGGTCTCCTGCAAGTTGAGCGCCACCAGAAATAATCAGTTTATCCATAGGAGTTTAATCTAACCTTAAGTTGGGTGTATTAGTTTAAGAGCAGTAAATATATAAAAGAAATATCAATTGTCCTGGCTAATATCAGTCAAGTATTCGTCTAAATCTAAGCCACTTAATGTGGCAAGTGTTAATAGCTGGTGTGGTAAATTATTAAACACCAGTTTTGTGTCGTATTTTTTGCTATGTTTAAGCCATTCAAGAAGAAGAGCCAGTCCTGCACTATCAACGGCAGTTACGCTTGATAAATTTATGCATGTTTGATCTGTTTTTTTTAAAAAATCAAAGGATTGGGTGTTTTTTTTATTAAGAGATGAAAAAGTTAAATCACCTTCTATAAAATAATGGCCAGCACTTTGTTTTATTAAGTTAAATTTAGTCATTAATCAGCAGCTGCTTTATCGAATAAAAACTGACCAATAACTTCTTCTAATACGATGGCCGATTGAGTGATATCAAGTGCGCCATCAGGCTTTATGAAATCTTCAGAACCACCCGGTTCGAGACTGATATATTGTTCGCCTAACAGGCCCGCAGTATAAATGCTGGCAGAAGTATCATCTGGCAAATTATATTGTGTGTGTATTTGCATTTCTACTACTGATTCGTATCTTGTTTGATCAATAGAAATATTACTGACACGACCTATGCGAACGCCGGCAACAGAAACGGGTGATTTTACTTTAAGACCGCCTGAATTTTCAAAACGAGCAATAATTGTGTAGGTCTTGTCATTAGAAAATGCACTTAGGTTACTAATTTGCATCGCCATAAAAAAAAGTGCGGCAATGCTACAGGCAACAAATAGTCCAACTAGTGTGTCCTGGGTTTTGGTGTTCTGCATGTTAAATATCTCCAAACATGAGTGCGGTCAGGATAAAATCAAGACCTAGGATGGTAAAGGCTGAGTTAACTACGGTACGTGTTGTTGCACGACTGACGCCTTCAGAAGTAGGTATTGCGTCATACCCTTCAAATAGTGCAATCCAGGAAACAGCGAAACCAAAAACGATACTTTTAATGATGCCGTTAATTATATCATCTTGAAAATCTAGGCTTGCCTGCATTTGAGACCAATAAGAGCCATCATCAACCCCAAGCATTCCTACGCCAACTATGTGTCCACCTAGAACACCTATTGAGCTAAAAAGAGCTGCAAGCAATGGCATGGAAATGAAACCAGCCAAAAAGCGGGGAGCAATGATGCGTTTGATTGGATCTATAGCCATCATTTCCATGCCGGAAAGTTGTTCAGTTGCTTTCATTAGGCCTATTTCAGCAGTTAAAGCTGATCCTGCTCGTCCAGCAAATAATAAGGCTGAGACAACGGGGCCAAGCTCTCTGACTAGAGAGGCTGCAACCATAACTCCCAGTGTTTCTTCCGCACCAAAGTCAGATAATATATAAAATCCCTGTAACCCGAGCACCATGCCAACAAATAGCCCCGAGATTGTAATAATCATAAAAGACAGTACACCAACAGAAAATAGTTGATTAATGAGCAGTCTGGGTCTGGGGATAACAGCAATAGATGCAGTTAATATTTGTATTAGGAAAAATGAACCACGTCCCAGTTTAGCAAAACTGGAGAGTGTTTTATTTCCTAGGCGTTCAAAAAAATGAGTCATTAAATTTTCTAATACTAAATTTCAAATAGGTCTTCATGATAATCGACAGCAGGATAATGAAAATGAACAGGGCCATCAGCATCTCCTCTCATAAACTGTTGAACCCACTCAGAATCAAGGTTTTTTAATTGCTCTGGTGTTCCTTGTCCTATGATTTTTCCTTCCGATAAAAGGTAAATGTAATCAGCAATGCTGAGGGTTTCTTCAACATCATGTGACACAACAATACTGGTCAGGCCTAATGCATCATTTAGTTCTTTTATCAGTTTAACCAAGGTGCCTAATGAAATAGGGTCTTGCCCGGTGAAGGGCTCGTCATACATGATCATCATCGGATCCAGAGTTATCGCTCTGGCTAATGCTACTCGTCTAGCCATGCCTCCAGATAGTTCGTTGGGCATAAGGTCTCTGGCACCACGTAAACCGACGGCATGTAATTTCATCAAAACCAGTGACCTGATCATTGATTTATTTAATGTTGTATGTTCCTTTAATGGTAAAGCAACATTTTCAAAAACATTTAAATCGGTTAGTAAGGCGCCGCTTTGAAATAACATACCCATGCGTTTTCTCAGCGTATATAAGTCAGAGCGTTTTAATTGATGAACATTTTGATTGTCAACAATGACTGAGCCTTGATCTGGATATAATTGACCACCAATAAGTTTTAGTAAGGTGGTTTTTCCTGTTCCACTTGGCCCCATGATAGCGGTTATTTTTCCACGTGGAATGGACAGAGAGATATCATTAAATATTTTTCTGTTTCCTCTGGAAAAACTCAAATTTTTTATCGAAACTATTTCAGTGTCTGAATTTACGCTGTTATCCATGCGCTTGTGTTTAATTTTGGGTTAACGGAGTATTCTCTCTGAGATATGTATGTTAAGTCAAACTATTGTATATAAAAGCTGTGATTTACAGTTATTTTTTAACCGTTTTTAGTTGTCTTTTATGATTGCCAGGTTGTTTCTGGGTAGAAAATAAATCTTAAAAATACAGTGATAATACTTGTTATGCATTATTTTGGGGCAAAAGGCCTTTGGTGGAGTTGTTGTAAAATGGCATAATAGAGAAATTAAACTTATTACCCATTTTTTATTATATGTTACTCAATTTTGTTGCTCTGGTTGTTGGATTAGTTGTTTTAGTTGTTGCAGCAGATAAATTTATTGTCGGAACCGTTGCAATTGCAAGAAAATTTGGCATTTCGCCTTTATTAATTGGTTTGACTATTGTTGGTTTAGGAACTTCAGCTCCAGAAATCCTGGTTTCTGCAATATCTTCATGGCAGGGAAATGCTGGTTTGGCAATTGGTAACGCATTAGGTTCTAATATTGCCAATGTGGGATTGATTTTAGGATGTACCGCGCTTATCTCACCTTTGGCGTTTAAATCAGAGTTACTTAAACGAGAGTTACCCATTTTAATGGCTATCAGTGTGATTTGTTATTTTATGGTGTTTGATGGCTTGAGTGTAATTGATGGCATTTTAATGTTGATTATGTTGATGGTGTTTTTAGCGTGGCTTATTCGGTCAGCTAAAAAAGATAGTCAAAAAACAGCATTAGATGATCCACTGGAGCAAGAGTTAATCAGTGATATGCCTGATGATGTTTCTGAAAAAACAGCATGGTTGTTTTTTGTTGTTGGTTTGATTGGGTTATTGGCGAGCTCGCGATTATTGGTTTGGGCGGCTGTCAATATTGCTGAGTCTTTTGGTGTAAGTGATTTGGTCATTGGGCTGACTATTGTTGCATTGGGGACCAGCCTGCCTGAATTAGCAGCCTCTATTTCCAGTGTATTGAAAAAAGAAGATGATTTGGCAGTAGGTAATATCATTGGTTCAAATGTGTATAACTTGTTGGCTGTTTATTCATTGCCAGCGCTTATTGCACCCGGGCCAGTAGCTGAAAGTGTGGTGAGTCGTGATTTTCCAGTGATGCTTGGGCTTACTGGGGTTTTATTTATTTTAGGATACGGTGTCAGTAAAGCGGGACGAATTAATCGTTGGGAAGGTAGTGGTTTGCTGCTTGCTTACTTCGGTTACCAATGGGTGATCTACCAGAGTACGATAGCGTAATAATGAAAACAATGCATGATCAAAATTTAAAAGAACTAGGTTTGGCTGTCATTAAGGCAGAGGCTGAGGCCGTATCAACTTTGTCGAGTAGAATTGATGAACAATTTGTCCGGGCTTGTCAGTTAATGCTTGATTGTAAAGGGCGAGTGGTTGTTACTGGGATGGGGAAATCTGGCCATATTGCCGGGAAAATTGCAGCTACCCTGGCTAGTACAGGAACGCCAGCTTTTTTTGTACACCCTGGTGAGGCTAGTCATGGTGATTTAGGCATGATTACTCAGCAAGATGTTGTGTTGGCTTTGTCTAATTCTGGTGAGACTGGAGAGGTCTTAACGATCTTGCCAATTATTAAACGTATTGATGTACCCTTTATTGCAATGACAGGAAATCCAAAGTCGTCATTGGCAAAATTTTCTACGGTTCATTTAAATGTTGCAGTTAAACAAGAAGCATGTCCATTAGGTCTTGCACCCACCTCAAGTACCACTGCAGCCCTGGTTATGGGAGATGCTTTAGCTGTTTCAATGCTGGAAGTTAAAGGCTTTACTCGAGATGATTTTGCCTTGTCACATCCTGGAGGTAGTCTGGGTAAACGTTTGTTGCTGATGGTTAGTGATATTATGCATTCAGGAACGGAAGTTCCCTCAATTACTGATAATGAGTCGGTAACCAATGCTTTGTTGGAAATGACTGAAAAAAAATTAGGGATGACGGCTATTGTTAATCAGGAAAACAAAGTAAGTGGTGTGTTTACTGATGGTGATTTAAGACGCATGTTGGGTAAAAACCTTGATGTGCGTAGTACTAAGGTAGCAGAAGTAATGACACCTTCTTGTACAGTAATTAAAGCAGATATTTTGGCAGCAGAAGCGATGAAAATTATGCAACAAAAAAAGATTAATGCGTTATTGGTTGTTGATGAGCAAAATAGATTGGTTGGTGCAATAAATATGCATGATTTGGTGCATGCAGGTATTGTTTAAAATCAGGCTAAAGGTGAAAGGATAAATGGAACAAATTTTACGAAAAGCTAAACAGTTAAAGCTGTTGATTCTTGATGTTGACGGGGTTTTAACAGATGGGCGCTTATTTTTTGATAAAAACGGGGATGAATACAAGTGTTTTCATGCGCGTGATGGTCATGGTATTAAGCTTTTACGTCAAACAGGGGTTGAGGTTGCCGTTATTTCCGGGCGTAAATCTAAATCTGTTGCCTTACGAATGAAAAACCTGGGCGTTGAATATGTGTATCAGGGGCATGAAAATAAAATTGCAGCATTTAATGAAATAATTCAATCAATGGGAATTAAACCCGAACAGGCTGCTCATATGGGGGATGATCTACTTGATTTACCTATTATGGTGCGGGTTGGCTTATCAATTGCTGTTGATGATGCAAATGATTCGGTTAAAGATTATGCCGATTGGTGTACTAAAACACAGGGTGGAATGGGGGCTGTAAGGGAAGTCTGTGATTTTATTATGCAGGCGCAAGGTACTTTTGACGATGTGTTAAAGAGCTATATGAAATGACTTTTAGTCAGTATAGGGTTTATTTTGTTTTATTCTTTTTAGTGATTAGTTCCTGGTTTTTGGCTGATATTTTTGAAATTAAACAAGTGACTAAAGTTAAAGTTGTCGATCATAGTCCAGATTATTTCAGTACCGGGTATTATAAAAAAGAAATGGATATACGCGGGTTGATAAAAAGTGAATTAACTGCTGAAAAAATGATTCATTATGGTGATGATGAAACGACTCATTTAGAAAAGCCAGTGATGACGCTATATAATGAGGACATTCCACCATGGGTTATAAGGTCAGAAACTGCAATTCTGGAGGCTGATGGCGACCACCTGCAACTAGTGGGTAAGGCTGTTATCAGTAGGGCGGGAATGAAAAAACTTAGACCGTTTAAAATGAATACTTCAGATCTGAGGGTTAAACTTTCTACCAGCTATGCAGAAACTAATCAGTGGGCAGAAATAATTGATGATCGAAACAGGACAGAAGGAATAGGGGTTGAGATAGTTTTTATAGACCCTGTGCGATTAAAATTTTTATCAAGAGTTAAAGGGCGATATGTATTTAATTAAACTTTTTGTAATAACTATTTTGTTAACTGTCAGTCAATGGGTGATGGCGTTAAAAAGTGATTCTGAACAGCCCGTGCATATTGATTCTAATACGGCAACATATAATGATAAAACGGGAGCCAGTATTTATACGGGTAAGGTTGTCACAACTCAAGGAAGTTTGCGTATAAAGTCTGATAAATTAGTTGTTTATATGAAAGGCGGTGATGTTGATAAAATGGTTTTTACTGGAAAACCCGCAAAATTCAGGCAACTTCCTGCAGTAGGAAAAGAACAGATTCACGGTGAAGGTTTAACGGGGGAGTATTACCCCAATAAGAATAAATTAATATTAATTGAGAATGCAGCTGTATCACAGGGGGATGTTCGGTCAGCGAGTCGATTAATTGTTTATGATAGTAAAAATTCATTAATTAAGGCGGGAGAAAAGTCGTCGGATATTAGTCGGGTTCATTCGGTATTTGGAGCAAAACCAAAGAAAGGGAAAGTGAATGACTAGGCTGTCAGCAAAGCACATGGTTAAAAGTTATAACAATCGACAGGTTGTTGATGGTGTCTCTTTACATGTTGATAATAGCGAGGTTGTTGGTTTGCTTGGGCCAAACGGTGCAGGTAAAACAACTAGTTTTTATATGCTAGTCGGCTTGGTTAATGCTGATGATGGATCAATTTTTTTTGATGAAATGGATATAACTCATTTACCTATGCATAATCGTGCTAGGCTTGGTGTGGGGTATCTAGCTCAGGAACCGTCTGTTTTTCGTAAGTTGACAGTTGCTGATAACTTAAGAGCAGTGATACAAATTCGCTCTGATTTAACAAAAGGTCAAGCTGAATTGTTGATAGAAAGCTTGCTAGAAGAGTTTAGTATTTCCCATTTGCGAGATCAAGTTGCACTTGGATTGTCAGGTGGAGAGCGACGTAGAGTGGAGATTGCCAGAGCTTTGGCAACAGATCCTCAATTTATTCTTCTGGACGAACCTTTTGCTGGTGTGGATCCTATTTCAGTGATTGACCTGCAAAAAATTATTGCCCATTTAAAACAACGTGGCATCGGTGTGCTAATAACTGAACATAAAGTTAGAGCGACACTGGAAATCTGTGATAGAGCATATATACTTAATGAAGGAAGAGTCATTGCAGAAGGAAGTACTGCTGAAATTGTTGCTAATGAAGAAGTAAGAAAAGTGTATTTAGGTGACAACTTTAGTTTATAGATGATTTTAGTGGATTCTTGAGTATATATTGATTTGGAAGGATTTTTATGACAATAAAGTTGGATAGAAGTATTTAATGAAGCAATCGTTACAACTACGCATTGGTCAAAGTTTAACAATGACGCCGCAGTTACAACAGGCGATCAAGTTGTTACAACTATCAACCCTGGATTTACAGCAAGAGATTCAGCAAGCACTGGAATCCAATATGATGTTGGAAGTTGAAGAGGAGGTTGTAAGTACTCAAAATGAAACTGAACAGAAAGCTGATAGTCAGGAAGAAGTCACCAGTGAAGGTTCACAAACAGATATGCCTGATGAGTTACCTGTTGATTCTACCTGGGATGATGTTTATGAAAATACCCAGCCTACGGTAGCGGCTCCAGAAACAACTGATTTTGAAGCTCAGCGTAGCAAGCCAGTCACTTTGCATGAATATTTGTTAGAGCAATTAGGTTTAATTTCAATTTCTGAAAGAGATCATGCAATTGCAATTGCAATTGTTGATTCAGTCAATGCAGATGGCTATATCAGTGAATCGATTGAAAATATATTTCAAGGATTGCAATCTCAATTAGAAGATTTAGAGCAGGACGAAGTGGAAGGGGTTCTACATAGGGTACAAAATTTTGATCCTATTGGTATTGCTGCAAAAGACCTGGTTGATTGTTTATTGATACAGTTGCAACAGTTATCTGAAGATACCCCTTTTAGAAATGAAGCAATAGACCTGGTTAGGCGTCATCTTGATTTGTTAGCAACTCATGATCAGGCTAGATTAATGCGAAGACTCGGTTTGTCTGAATTTCAGTTGGCAGAGGTTGTTGCATTAATTCGAACTTTAGATCCAAAGCCGGGGTCAAAAATACAAGTAGAAAATTCAGAATATATTGTACCTGATGTTTTTGTTTCTAAGCATAAAGGCGTGTGGGTGGTGGGGTTGAACCCTGATATAGCACCTAAATTACGGGTAAACTCGGTTTATTCTGGTATGATCAAAAGAGCTGATAATAGTAAGGACAATGTCAGTATGAAAGAGCATTTGCAAGAAGCTCGCTGGTTTATTAAAAGTTTGCATAGCCGGAATGATACTTTGTTGCGTGTTGCTAGAAGTATTGTTGAAAAACAACAGGGTTTTCTTGAAAATGGTGCTATTGCAATGAAGCCCATGGTGTTAAGAAATATTGCTGAAGAGTTGGAGTTGCATGAGTCAACAATATCTCGAGTTACAACTCAGAAGTATATGCATACACCTAATGGTATAGTAGAATTTAAATATTTTTTTTCCAGCCATGTTTCAACGGAGGGTGGTGGAGAGTGTTCTGCAACCGCTATTAGAGCATTTTTAAAAGAGATGGTTGAAAATGAAAATCTGGCAAAACCATTAAGTGATAGTAAAATGTCAGATATATTGAAGGAGAAGGGAATAAATGTTGCGAGACGAACGGTTGCCAAGTATCGTGAAGCAATGTCTATCCCGTCATCAAGTCAAAGAAAGCGTCTTTTGTGACGATTGATAGAAAGTTTTTTAATAAGGAGTTATTCCATGCAAGTAAGTGTAACGGGTCACCATGTAGAGGTTACAGATTCATTAAGAGCCCATGTAGAAGATAAAATAAACAAGCTTAAACGTCATTTTGATAATGTGACTGATGTTCATGTTATTTTAACGGTAGAAAAGCTTGAACAAAAAGCAGAGGCTACAGTTCAAATTAGCGGAGCAAAATTATTTGCAGATGATGCTCAAAGTGATATGTATCAAGCAATTGATAATATGGTTGATAAGTTAGATCGTCAAATTATTAAGCATAAAGAAAAGACAGGAAGTCATAGGTAATTATTAAATAAAAAGGTAAAAGCTGGAAATGGCTTTTACCTTTTTTTAAAACAGATGAAACTTTTAATTGTTAGTGGACTTTCGGGGTCAGGTAAAAGTATTGTTTTAGATACTTTGGAAGACTGTGGTTATTATTGTATTGATAATTTGCCTTTAACTTTGCTCGCTGGTTTTATAAGTCAAGTCATGCAGAATGACACTCAGATTTATGAAAAAACGGCAATTGGGATTGATGCGAGAAACCAAAGTGAGGGGTTATTGTGTTTTTCTGATATTGTAGCGGCTATTCGAAAACAAGGGATTAGTTGTGAAGTTGTTTTTTTACAAGCAGAAGAAAATGTTCTGCTTAAGCGATATAGTGAAACAAGACGTAAGCACCCTTTAACTAGTTCCACAGTTGCTTTAAAGGAAGCAATTGCTGTTGAAAAGGAAATGATGGAACCAGTGCTAAGGTATGCTGATATTGTTTTAGATACTAGTCGTACGTATGTTCAGCAACTGCGTGAATTAATAAAAAGCCAGGTAGAGAAGGTTAATGATCAGCATTTATCATTACAGTTTCAGTCATTTGGCTTTAAACATGGGATCCCTCTTGATGTGGATTTTATGTTTGATGTTCGTTGTTTACCAAATCCATATTGGGATCCTAAGTTGAGAAAGTATACTGGGAGGGATCAGCCGATTATTGATTTTTTAAATAAATCGGAAGATGCTCAGGCTCTTTTTCAGGATATATGTCAATTTCTGGAATCGTGGGTGCCACGGTTTGATACTGATAACCGTAGTTATTTAACGGTGGGAATTGGATGTACAGGAGGTCAGCATCGATCAGTATATTTGGTTGAAATGTTGGTTAATCATTTCAACAAAACAGATTTAAATGTAATTGTTCGTCACAGAGAATTGCGTTAAGGCTTGTAATAAATATTTTTAAGTTTTTGTAATAAATTATAATAAGTAACACGCGCTGAAGAAATTCCTTTTTACTCTTATATTCTTACCTATGCCATCATCTACCCTAAACAAAGAAAACAAAATAAATTTATTAGCTCGGGCTACAGAATTATTAGAGGCTGGGATACAAGTTGAGATTAGAGATTTTGTACATTCTCTGTACCCAGCTGAAACGGCAAGTATACTTGAGTCATTAGAGGTTGAGCAAAGACAACGGGTTTGGCGAGTGATTCCACCCAGTGTGATGGGTGAAATTCTTGTAAGAGTACATACAGAAGTTGGGCAGGGCTTGTTAAAAATTACTGATAGAGGTGATTTAATAAAAGCTACAGAAAACCTTGAATCTGATGATATGGTTGATCTGCTGCATGTCTTGCCTGAACCTTTGCTGTCTGAAGTTATGGATTCAATGGGGGTTCATGAGCGGAATCGTCTGGAATCAGCTCTAACTTATGATGATCACACTGCTGGAGGCCTAATGTCTCTAGATGTGTTGACCATTCGTCCTGATGTGACTCTTGAAGTGGTTATGCGCTACTTGCATAAGCGTGGTGACATGCCTTCAGCTACAGATAGTTTGATCGTGGTGGATCGCTCTGATCATTTATTAGGTATTTTGTCATTATCTGATTTGGTGACAAATGAGCCTTATACCAAGGTTCAAGATGCAATGGATGGAACTGTCAAAGGTATTTCATATTTAATACCTGCACATGATGTTGCAACAATGTTCGAGCAGCGTCAGATGCTTTCTGCTCCTGTAGTTGCAGAAAATGGACGTTTAATGGGACGAATTACCATTGATGATGTGGTGGGGATTATCAGAGAAGAGGCTGATCACTCTATTATGAGTATGGCGGGTCTTGATGAAGAGCAGGATATGTTTGCTCCTGTAATGACTAGTGCCAGGCGTCGAGCTGTTTGGTTAGGGGTCAATTTAGTGACTGCATTTTTGGCTTCCTGGGTTATTGGATTATTTGAAGCAACATTACAAGAAATTGTTGCTTTGGCGGTGTTAATGCCAATTGTTGCTAGTATGGGGGGGATCGCAGGGAGTCAGACTCTTACATTAGTTGTCAGGGGGTTAGCGCTTAGACAAGTCAGTCATTCTAACGCGACTAAACTCTTGTTTAAGGAATTATCTGTTGGTGTGGTTAATGGTGTGCTTTGGGCGGTTGTTGTAGCAATTATAGCCAGTATCTGGTTTCAAAGTATGGATTTAGGGTTGTTGCTAGGTGCAGCGATGGTTATTAATCTGGTTTGTGCCGCTTTAGCGGGTGCAAGTATTCCTATTATGCTGGATAAAATGGGAATTGATCCTGCTTTAGCCGGTGGGGTGTTGTTAACCACAGTAACTGACTGTATTGGTTTTATGGCATTCTTGGGATTGGCAACTATGTTCCTGTTATAGGAATATTATTGTTTCGAGGTAAATGCAGTATCGGTGCTAAGAAAGGTGTTTCTAATGCTATTAATACTAGATTGGATTAATAGGTCTCGTTTGGTGGATAGTGGTATTGATTTGCTGCGAGGTGAATCGTTTTTTTTGGGATATAGAGTCCCAAAATCTATCTTGAGGTGCGGCTAGGTTTCTAAAAATGGTCTGGGGTATTTCTAAAAATATCCCAGACCACAAAAATAGTGGATTATTTTAAAGACAATAATTCGGTGCGGCCTTCCATTTCACAGTTCAGATTGTTTTCCTTGGCTAACCAGCCAATCGCTCTTTGAACGTCATTTCTGCTTAACCCCGTTTCTTTTGTTACTTTTGATACACTGGTTGGACCATTTGTATTTAGGTATTCCCAGACTTGGCCAGCAGCAGTACCGATAGAATCAGACATTATTTTCTCTCTTTATATATAGTAGTTAAAAATTAGTTATTTTTTATTAGCATCATCAGGTAAGACAATATTAAGCTCTAACACTTCCTGATTATCATCCTGTTCGAAATTTACCGATATGGCATCTTGTTCAACATTAACATATTTTCGTATGACAGCAAGTAATTCTTGTTGCAGTTTTGGTAAATAGGACGGTTGATTTCTTGAGGCACGTTCATGAGCAACAAGAATTTGTAAGCGTTCTTTTGCCAAAGAGGCAGAACTTGGTTTAGATGATTTGAAATAGTCTAGTAAACTCATTATCTGCTCCTGAATAACTTACCAAACAGGCCTTTTTTCTCTTCATTGATAAAGCGGTGAGGTACATCTTCACCAAGGTATCTGGCAACAACATCTGCATATGCTTGTCCGGCATTACTTTCTTCATCCAAAATAACGGGTGTTCCAGAATTTGAAGCATTTAAAACGGATTTTGATTCGGGTATAACACCGAGTAGATGTAAAGAAAGGATATCTTGAACATCTTCAACACTTAGCATTTCACCCAGTTTTACTCTTTTTGGAGAATAGCGAGAAAGGAGTAAATATTCTGTGATTGCTTCTTCACCTTGTTCTGCGCGACGAGATTTGCTCGCCAAAATGCCAAGCATACGATCAGAATCACGAACTGAAGCTACTTCAGGGTTAGTGACAACAAATGCATCGTCGGCAAAGTACATCGCTAAATTTGCACCGCGTTCAATTCCAGCAGGCGAATCGCAAACGATATACTTAAACTCTTTAGAAAGTTCTTCAAGAATTTTACCAACACCCTCTTTTGTTAAAGCATCCTTATCTCGTGTTTGAGAAGCAGGTAATATGAAAAGCTGATTGCAACGTTTATCTTTAATTAAAGCCTGACGCAAAGTCGCTTCGCCATTTATAACATTTACAAAATCATAAACAACACGGCGTTCACAGCCCATGATTAAATCAAGATTACGAAGGCCTACGTCAAAATCAATGACGGCTGTTTTGTGGCCTTTTTTAGCCAATCCCATGGCAATAGCGGCACTGGTAGTTGTTTTACCTACTCCACCTTTTCCTGATGTTACTACAATAATTCTAGCCAATTTCTTATCCTCTACAGATGGGGTGTTTGGGGTGCCTGCTATTCGGTCCCTAAAGGTTATTAATGATCAATGCTTGATCTTGTAAATAAATTTGAGTCGATTTATTCTGGTCTACTTTATCAAGTTCTTCACTTACTTTGTAGTGTCCTGCAATAGATACCAGTTCAGCCTGTAAAGAAGAGCAAAAGATTCGGCTTTGGGTGTTTCCTTGAACGCCAGCTAAAGCGCGACCTCTTAGGGCTCCATAAATATGAATATTACCTTCGGCCATAATTTCGGCCCCTGCACTAACATGTGACAATACTGTAAGGTCCCCTTTTGCATAGATGCGTTGACCTGAGCGAACCGGTTGAGAAACTAACATATTCTCAATTGTATTTACAGGTTCTTTATTTGCTGGCTCGGTAACGGATTCCGTGTTTTCAATTGGTTTTTTAATCGTTGTTGTACTACGTGTTGACTGAGTATCACGGATGGTATGGACCGGGATATGAAATTTTGAGGCTATAGTGTTCTGGTCTAGATTTCCAGCATTAATACCTATTGGAAATAGCTTTTCTGCATATAGAAATTCTATTAATGCACTTAAGTTAATTGGTTGTTCATTGTCTTTGCAGTTTTTTAAGTCAATTAGCAGAGGAGAGTTTTTAAAGAATTCAGGTGCCTGAGCAATTTTTTCTTTTAATTGGTGTTGAATTTGTTTTAGTTCTGTTGTGTGAATGACTAAAACAGGTACGCTGAAAGAAGAACTTTTCAATTCTAAAGCAGATTTTTTATAAGTAGAGGCTTCAGTGTCTGTCGACATTGGATAAAGTTTAGTTGCGTTAATTGATTGAATAATATCACTTCTATGAAGAAAAATCATTTTTCAAGTGATAATAATTTGTTTTTTATTGTTTGAATGTTTGGTAGGTGTATATCAAGGCTATTAACCACACTTTTGTTAATGGCAATGCTGTAGTATTGTGGATTAAAAAAATGAGATGTTATTTTCTTATGATTATTGAGGATTAGTCGAGATAATTCACTAATTTGTTGCACAATTTGTGGGGGGGAAGAATAAATTGCTGCTATTGCACCCGCAGCAACATAAGCTTTAGAGAAACCAATGACAGGGATGTTGTAACGATAAGTTGATAATAGCAAGAAAGGAATGTTTTCTCTGTTATGGATAAGAGGGTCTGGTAAAGCTAAAAGAGCGTCAATATTTTTAATCAAACGATTAAGTTCTTTGTTAAGGTCGTTTTCATGGTTAATATCTCCAGAGTGGAGGGATAGGTTAGATCTTTTAGCCTCAGTGATTAGTTCAGGTAATTTTGCAGATGAAAAGGGAGCGGTTAATACGCCAATTTTATTTGCTGAAGGAAGTAGCAAGGATAAAAAGTTTAATTGTCTGGCAATGGGTTGATCAAGGTAGATGGTATAAGTGTTGTTAATTGATGATTCAATTTTTTGTTGATTTCTTTTGGGGATAAGGGCGTAAATAGTAGGAATTGACGAAGGGGGGGCAAGTTTTGATGCATTGCTGCCCAGTGTAATAATGAGAGAGGCGTTAATGCTATTAACTTGCTCGGGCGTTATGTTTTGATAATGAAGTGATGTAACTGAAATGTTTTTATCTTTTAGTAATATATTTGTTAATAATGTATTGATGTTGATATGTATTTTAATTTTATTATCAGAAATAACTAAAATGGATTGTTTAGTTGCATATGCATTGCTAGAGAAAAACAGACACAGTAGGGGTAAAATGATATAGAAATGCAAATTGAGAAATGATAAGCCTCTAGAGTTATTTGTTGGTAAATAAGCTGTTTGAGATTGGAGGAAATCCATTTGCGTGTAATTAAATGTTCACTGTTATTTAAGAGATAAACTGAAAAATAAGAATTTAGATGCTTTGGTAGTAACGCCAAAGCTCATTCAATTATACTTGACTTTGTTAATTTAGCCAGTTTTTTTGTATAAATTAGTGTTGATTTGGGGTGCTGAGGAAATTGAAGGTGTTTAGTATTTAAAATGCTAGGCGATCGTTTTAGAGCTGATTTTCACTTTATAAACGGAAACATAATATTGATTATGTAACAGTTTATAAAGTGATTGCCAGGTTTTTATGGAAGCATAAAACCACGGATGGTAAAGAACAGAAATGCAGCCAATAGGCCAGATAGAGGGACAGTGACAACCCATGCAGTCGCAATTTTATATAAATGAGAGCGTTTAACAAGCTCTTGTTTATAGGCTTTTTTCAAGCTTTTGCGTTCTTTATTGGTTAATAAAGAGTTCTTTTTCTTTGCTTTTAGCTCGGAAAGTATTTTTGCTTTAGTTTCAAGAGAGGAGTCTTGATAATGTTTTAAAAGCGCTTCAACTTTCTCTGGATCAGCATGTGCATGATGTTGGCGTATTTCATCAATCCTTTTTGCATTTGTATTTTTTAAATATTCGCGTAAAAAGCCAACACCAAAAATTGCACCCACTGCAATGTGAGTAGAGCTAACAGGAAGGCCTAATTGACTAGCAATAATAACAGTTATGGCTGCCGACATCGCCACACAAAATGCGCGCATTTTATCAAGTTCAGTAATACCACTTCCAACTGTACGAATTAGTTTAGGTCCATAAAGAGCTAAACCAATTGAAATACCCATAGCACCAACCAGCATGACCCATAAAGGAATGCTGGCTTTAGCTGTAATGCCAGAATTAACAACGGCATCATTAATAGCAGCAAGAGGGCCTACTGCGTTAGCAACATCATTAGCGCCATGGGCAAAACTAAGTAGGGCGGCAGAAAAAATTAATGGAAGAGTAAATAGAGTATTGACGCTTACCTTTGAGTTTTCTAATTTATTAGCTGTTTTTTTTATTAATGGTTTAATGATAAAAAATGCGCAAATAGCAATTGCAAGGCCAATGCCGCCAGCCATTAAAATATCAAGTTTCCATATTTTTTTAAGCCCTTTCATTATTAAATAAGTTGAAAAAGACCAAACCATCAAGGAGATAAGTACAGGGACAATGGTTTTTGCCGCCGCCATTTTATCTTCTTTATATGTAATAGTACGTTTAATTAAATAAAGGAAACAAGCTGCAATGACACCACCAAATAAGGGAGAAATAACCCAGCTGGCTGCAATTTTTCCGAATACTGGCCAGTTTGCAACACCAAAACCACCAGCAGCAATACCTGCACCAAGTACTCCTCCAACGATTGAGTGAGTGGTTGAAACCGGAGCGTTTAGGGCTGTTGCAATATTTAGCCAGATGGCTGCTGCTAATAATGCTGCCATCATTAACCAGATAAAGGTATCTGTGTCAGTGATGGTTGCAGGATCAATAATGCCTTTTTTAATGGTGCTAACGACATCGCCACCAGCAACTATGGCACCAGCTGATTCAAATACAGCAGCAATGACAATTGCTCCCAGTAAAGAAACAGCGCCTGAGCCTACGGCAGGCCCCACGTTATTAGCAACATCATTGGCCCCAATATTTAGTGCCATATAAGCGCCAAATGCTGCGGCTGTAATTAAAATATGGTTTCCTGACTCTGGCATGATAAAAGCAGAGACAAAATAGACAACGACTAATATAAAGGTAAAAGCGAAGAGCGCCTTAAAAAAGTCCTGATTTATAAGAGGTGTACTTTGTATGTTTTGATTATTCATTACACTGTTCCAAGCATATTTTATGATGCTGTCAATTATGTCAAAGATTACAATTGTATTACAGATATATGACAGTTGTATGACAGTTATATTACAAAGTGGTTTTTTAATGTGGGAGAGATTTAGTCAGGCTTGTTGTATGCTCATAAACCTTTTGATTATTAAGGTGTTTGGTTATTTTAATAAGTCAGTCTAACTTGCAATTAAAGTCATTTTCATATATTTTAGTGGACTGTCCAAAGGCTAGGGGTGCTGGTTTAACCAGCTGAGAAAAACCCTTTGAACCTGAATCCGGCTAAAACCGGCGTAGGAAAGCCACTGTTTTCCTGCGCTTGAGCCCTTATAATTCTGGAGCTATCCATGAGCGCTGTTCGTAAAGATATATCAACTACTGAATCAAGTAGTGTAAAAATTGATTCATATCCCGCATCTGAAAAAATCTATGTAGAAGGCAGTCGTCCTGATATACAAGTGCCGATGCGTAAAATCAGTTTATCTGATACGCCTGTGCATTTTGGCCAAGAAACCAATGGTCCACTTTACGTTTATGATACTTCTGGCATTTATACTGACCCTAATGTAGAAGTTGATCTACAAAAAGGACTGGCACCTATTCGTTCTGCTTGGATTGAAGAAAGAAATGATACTGAAGAATTAGAGGGTCCTACTTCTGATTTTGGTAAAGAGCGCCTTGCAGACCCTGCAACTGCAGATATGCGTTTTGAACATATTAGTAAGCCACGTAAAGCAAAAGCAGGCAAAAATGTCAGTCAAATGCATTATGCTCGCCAAGGTATTATTACACCTGAGATGGAATATATTGCTATTCGTGAAAACCAGAATATGGAAAAAATGCGTGAGCTTTATAAAGGCCAGCATCCAGGAAAACGTTTTGGTGCGGAAATTCCTGAATCTATTACCCCTGAGTTTGTTCGTTCTGAAGTAGCAAGAGGCCGTGCGATTATTCCTGCTAACATTAATCACCCGGAAATTGAACCAATGATTATTGGGCGTAATTTCTTGGTAAAGATTAATGGTAACCTAGGTAATTCAGCAGTTACTTCATCTATTGAAGAAGAAGTTGAGAAAATGCTGTGGGGAATTCGTTGGGGTGGTGACACCATTATGGATTTATCGACAGGAAAAAATATTCATGAAACTCGTGAATGGATTCTACGTAATTCTCCAGTGCCTATCGGTACCGTACCCATTTACCAAGCATTAGAAAAAGTCGATGGTAAAGCAGAAGATTTAACCTGGGAAATTTTCCGTGATACTTTGATCGAACAAGCTGAGCAAGGGGTGGATTATTTTACGATTCATGCGGGCGTTCGATTACATCATGTACCAATGACTGCAAAACGTATGACAGGTATTGTTTCGCGTGGTGGTTCTATCATGGCAAAATGGTGTTTAGCGCATCATACGGAAAGCTTCTTATACACACATTTTGAAGAAATTTGTGAAATTATGAAAGCTTATGATGTGTCATTCTCATTAGGTGATGGCTTACGCCCTGGTTCTATATATGATGCTAACGATGAAGCACAATTTGCAGAATTAGAAACTTTAGGTGAGTTAACTAAAATTGCCTGGAAGCATGATGTGCAAACTATGATTGAAGGTCCAGGTCATGTGCCATTACATATGATTGAAATCAATATGACTAAGCAATTAGAAGATTGTGATGAAGCACCTTTCTATACATTGGGGCCTTTGACAACAGATATTGCACCTGGCTATGACCATATCACTTCAGTCATTGGAGCGGCAAATATTGGTTGGTACGGCTGTGCAATGCTTTGTTATGTAACCCAAAAAGAACATTTGGGGTTACCTAATAAAGAAGATGTACGTGAAGGCATTGTGACGTATAAAATTGCTGCTCATGCTGCTGATTTGGCTAAAGGCCATCCTGGCGCGCAAGCACGTGATAATGCTATGTCTAAAGCACGTTTTGAATTCCGTTGGGAAGATCAATTTAACATTGCATTAGACCCAGAAAAAGCGCGTTCATTCCATGATGAAACGTTACCTAAAGATTCGGCTAAAGTGGCGCATTTCTGCTCAATGTGTGGGCCACATTTCTGCTCAATGAAAATATCTCAGGATGTTAGAGAATATGCGGCAGAGAAAGGTATTAAAGATGAAGAGGCATTGAAACAGGGAATGGATGAGAAATCTGAGCAGTTCCTAAAAGAAGGTGCTGATATTTATCATAAAGTTTAAGGTCTTGCTGGTTGACTGTTCTAAAAGGATACTTTAGAACAGTGTTTGTGGGCTGGATATTGCTGTGAGAAGTAATATCCAGCTTAAAAAATCCGATCTTTATAATACAAGAGCTGTGTTTGAATATTTATCAAACACGGCTCTTTTTTTTTGAATTATTTCCGGTCATCAGCTGTCATCAGTCGCACAGCTAAGTCATGATCAGAATAAGTTTCTAAAGCGTGTCCTACTTTTCGACACTGTCCACAGTTGCCTTCATAATGCGCGCAGAACTCATTAATGAAAACCATAATTGAGTGATCAATTAAATAACCTTGAGAAAAATCAAAGATGATTTCCTTGCCTTGTTCTATGTTCTCAACTGCTTTTTTCAGAGGCAAGAAATTAGAAAATAAAGCAGAACCAATGATTATTATTGTTACTTGATTGCCCTGTTCTTTAACTGTGAAATGGATTTTAAACATATTGTTTAACCATACACCACGCGATAAATGAAGAATGAGTTTTACAAATACGCCAAAAAACACCCCCACCAGTAAATTAGTTGCTAACACTGCTAAAATAGTAACGATAAATAAAAATAGCTGATCTTTTCCTATTGCCAAAACATCCTTAAAAACTTGTGGTGTCGCTCTACGATAACCAACAAAAACTAATAAAGCGGCTAAAGAAGCATGGGGGATATTGTGTATAAAATGTGGGAATAGCACGACAAAAAGTAGTAATATCAAGCCGTGAAAGAAGTTGGCCCAACCAGTTTTCGCTCCGCCCTCTACATTGGCAGAGCTCCGTACAAACTCTGCAATCATAGGTAAGCCACCTAAAAAACCAGAAACAACATTGCCTAAGCCAACAGCAGATAAATCACGGTCCAAATCAGTTGGCCTTTTATAAGGGTCTACTTTTTCAGCCGCGCTTGCGCTTAATAAGCTTTCAAGACTCGCCACCATACAAATAGTGATTGTTGCCATCCAAAACTCAAACGTTAAAATCTTTGAAAAATCAGGGAGATAAAAGTATTCAGCAAAGTCAGTAGGGATCTCTACTAAAAAGTGAGGGGCGATGATATGTTCATGTAATTCGGCTTGCCAAAAATGATAGTGATCATGTTCAATACCAAAAAATTGCGCTAATCCCATGCCTAATATTAATACGATAATAGGTGCGGGAATTTTACCTATTTTACTTCTTTTCAAAAAAGGCCAGAGAAGTAAGATAGCAAAAGAAATTAAGCCTATGGTTGCAATTTCGGGAGTGGAATTTAATAGGCTGTTAGGAATTTGTGCTATTGAAGAAAAAAGACTACCTGGTTCAGGTGTTGCTCCTAGCATCACGTGAGTTTGCCTGGCCATAATACTGATTCCCATTGCCGCTAGCATTCCATGTACCACTGGGGTAGGGAAGAAAGCACTCAGGCTCCCCATCTTATAACGTCCCATAATGACTTGAATTAAGCCTGTAATCATGACGGCGGCCAGAGTATAGCGATATCCTGACAACATGTCTCCATCACTGAGTGACTCAACTGAAGCCAGCATAACCACGATCAAGCCCCCCGCAGGACCATTAATGACGATATGGGAACCATTAAGTCGTGAAACTAATAGACCACCCACAACAGCTGTAATAATCCCGGCAGAGGGAGGGAACCCAGAACCAATGGCTATACCTAAAGATAAAGGTAAGGCAATTAGAAAAACAAAAAAACCTGCTTGTATATCGCTACGCCAATTTTCTTTTAGACCATCGATTCCTTCCTTAGGAAGTGTTGAGTGCTTATTCATAATGACTTGGATTGCTGAGTAATCCACAATTTTAACAATTTTCCAGTATAAAATCAGATCATTCTTTCTTTTGTAATCTCTTTGTCATAATAATAGTGTACGGCCTTCTCCATTTATTAAAGGATGATTTGAAATAAAGCGGTATGAGTTGTACTTAACTGATGAGGTATCAAAAATCAATTAGATTATTATTTTTTCTAAACATTTAACCTTAAAATGAACGGGTATTCGTACGAGTTCATTTTATGCTGATGTCTGATAGCGAGTGAAAAAAGAGCTGTAATCAATCAGTCTGTCCAAAGTAAAGCTTTCACCAGAGGCACAATTTAGAACAGTACCGTTAGAAATCTTGCAAGGTGGAAAGAATAGGTCTGTTTGTGTGTCAGATTTTTGGGTGCTGATTATTTGATTTATTGCTGATTGAGGGGATGTAATTAAATGAGTGGATGGTACTCCGGGAATTTCTTCAATAAGTATATGTATTGTTCCAGTGTCGTTAGTTATTTTTGCCTGCCTGATAACACCTAATTTATGGGAAAGATCAGAAGCGCAAAATAAAACGACATCAGCTATTGAACATTTTAAATTGCTTGCTTCGGCAATAATGAAATTATCATTTTTAACCTGTAATGTTTTTACTGTTTTGATACCGGAAAGTAAGTTGAAGTTACTGCTTGAAGGTGTGGTTACAAGATTGGAATTCTGATAATTTTTTTCAAATGGTATGGGTTCAATCCCCATATTTTTAGTGAATTGTTCTGTTGTAGACGGTGCGCTGAGTTGTTGTATTTTTTTTAGCTTATTTGCTTTTATAAGGTGCTCAGTAATATTGTTAAAGCCAATGATTAGACGAGAAATTGTTGGGGCAGAAGGAATGGGTGTGTTTATAATGGATTGATAGCCTGAGAGTTGATCAAATAAGTTGGCTAAGACGTCATTATCCAGATTACAAGAAAAATCTTTTGACTGCATAAAGATTATTAATTCTCTGGTATTAATAGTTGTGTGATATTCCTCATTTTCAGCTGTACTGTTTATTACGCAGGGTGGTTTTTTGCTATTTGGATTCCAGTGAAAACAGTTATAGGTAGATGGGTTTTTAGGGTTTAAAACCAATTTACTGGCTAGTTGATCCGATATGAAAAAAAGTTCTTTGATTTGTGAAGCAGAGTATTGGTAAGGATTTAAAATATCAAAGAGGATATTACGCTTTAGAACTGACTCTATAGTAGGCTGGTCTTTAAAATTTTTAATTTTATGGCTTATTTGTTGTTGAGTACTGTTTGTTGATGATGCGAGCAGAAAAGTTTTCCCAACCTCCCCCCACAGTGCCAACGAAGGTGATTCATGAAACAGAGTACTTATACGTTGGGAGTAGCCAATCAGCTGTAGTGCGGAATAAATAGCTAGATTTTGTTCATCCGGCGATAAGTTTTCTTTATAGCAAATATTACAAAAGGCCAGGCTGGTATTTCTTAATAATTGGATGCAAAGCTTTATGACTTTAAAGGTAGACCTTTTTGTCATGGGTTCAGCAATCAGGGAAGACTCAATGGTATTGCTAACATGAAGTATTGTGGGTGTTAATTGGATAAGTGTGCTTAATACCTCATCGGTATCAGATTTGTTACTGCGCAAAATCTTGGTAACATTATTTAATTCAACGGCTGAATTTGCACTATTTTTCTCACTTAATGATTGTAACCAAAGGGATATTGCATCAGGTGATAGTTCAAATGGAAGATTGTTGGTTGTCATGCGGGTACTTTTTTTAATTCGCGTCTTTTAAGTCTAGTTGTTTTTATAATAATGTTTAGAAAAAAGTTTAAATTTTTGTAGTAATAAAAAAGTGAATATATTTAAATAGCTATGAATAAACAACATCCTTGCTGCCGAAGTCTTGAGAAACAAAGTGAAAACAACTGATAAGAAGTGGTTTGTTACTACGCATGAAATTTTTGTCCATAGTCATATATCTATATTAGGGGCTCAAGAGGTAATCAGAGCTTACCTTAGGTAATAACCGTTTTATTGTAAGCGCCTGCTTGTTCTCTGACTAATTTTGGCACTAGATAACCAGGTGAAGATTTTTGTATTTGATTCATCAGTTCTAGCGCTATGTCCTGGCTTACTTCAAAGTGAGCTGTTCCTGTTGCCTTATCTAAAAGGTGAAGGTAATAAGGCATAACGCTAAAAGTAAAAAGCTTTTCATGTAAAGTACACAGCACTTGTGCATTATCATTAATACCTTTTAGTAATACGGTTTGGTTGAGCAGAGTGATATTCGCTTTTTTTAATTTCTCACAGGCGAGTTTTACCTTGTTATTTAATTCGTTGGGGTGATTGGAATGTATAACGAGTATCAAGTCCTTTTTTATTGTTGATAGGCGGTTACAAAGCTCTGATGTTATTCTACTTGGTAAGACAACGGGTATGCGGCTGTGAATTCTAATGCGTTTAATATGAGGTATCGCCTCCAGTTGCTGGATTAGGCTTAGAATTTTTTGATCATTAAGCAATAAAGGGTCGCCACCACTTAATATAACCTCTGAAATATCTGGCTTGTTTTCTATATACTTTATGGCATTAAGATACTTTTTTGTGCTTAATTGAAGATGAGTGTAGGGAAAATTTCTACGGAAACAGTATCTACAATGAATGGCGCAGCTTCCAGTTGTAATTAAAAGAACTCGGCCGTGGTATTTATGAATAACGCCAGTTTCTGTCATAGAGTCTACGTCCCCAACGGGATCATTTATAAATCCAGGGGTGATAATATTTTCATCTTTTATCGGTAATATTTGTTTCAAAAGAGGGTCGTTTATATTACCCTTTTCCATCCGCTCAACAAATTCACCAGGTACTCGCAGAGGGAACTCAGATGGGGATGTGAGGAGGTTTTTATTGCTATGGCTAATGTTTAAATAATCACAAATATCATCAATATTGTTGAATCCTTCTGCAAGTTCTTGTTGCCATGTTTTTGTCTTCTGAGGCAAAATTTTTCCTATATAGCGATGGTCACTGTTTCTATCGATAGTTAGCTACATTATAATGGGTATATCACTATCTTGTTTACTTGAGGAAAAAATGGCTAAGTATAGTACTAATGAATTTAAAGCAGGTCTTAAGATTATGCTGGATGCAGATCCTTGCGCAATCATTGAAAATGAATTTATAAAACCAGGCAAAGGCCAGGCTTTTAACAGAGTAAAAATAAGAAATTTAAAAAATGGACGTGTAATAGAGCGTACTTTTAAATCGGGTGAATCAGTTGAAGGCGCTGATGTTATGGATATAGAAGTACAGTATCTATACAATGATGGAGAGTTTTGGCATTTTATGGAGCCAGAGACTTTTGAGCAATACCAGGCTGATAGTAATGCAGTTTCTGAAGTGGTTAAGTGGTTGAAAGAGCAAGATATTTGTACAATGACCTTGTGGAATAGTTCTCCTTTATCGGTGACGCCTCCAAATTTTGTTGAATTAGCCGTTGCCGAAACCGATCCAGGGTTAAAAGGCGACACTTCTGGTGGTGGTGGCAAACCAGCCACTATGGAGTCTGGTGCGGTTGTCAGGGTTCCGTTATTTATTCAAATTGGCGAAATGATAAGAATTGATACACGAACAGGTGATTATGTTTCACGAGTAAAGGAATAGTGCTTGAAAATTGGCAGCCAGCATGTGATTTTCAGCATTTGCGTTATAGAGCGAAAATGCTGAAAATAATTAGACTTTTTTTTGAACAAAGAGCTGTGCTCGAAGTAGAAACCCCTTTACTATGTTCGGCAACTGGAACCGACCCGCAGCTAGACTTTTTTTCGAGTTTTTTTCATTGCGCCCCTAAAAACAAAGAAATGTTTTTACAAACATCACCTGAGTTTGCCATGAAAAGGTTATTGGCTGCTGGATCGGGTTCTATTTTTCAAATTTGCAAAGCATTTAGAAATGCTGAAGTTGGACGCTTTCATAATCCAGAGTTTTCTATTCTTGAGTGGTATCGAATAGATTTTACACTTGAGCAATTGATGGATGAAGTTGCTGAGTTGATTATTGAATTATCAGGTGCATCTGAACAAGCCGTTTATAAAGTCAGTTATAAAGAGGTTTTTGAACAGATTACTGGATTGAATCCATTGCTCTTTTGTCAAGAGAGCTATGCAGAATATGCGCTGAAAAATGATATAAAGGATGCAATTTTGCTTTGTGGCGATAACCATTCAATGTGGCTGGATTTTATTTTTAGTTATAAAGTCCAGCCAGCTTTGGAGGGTAAGTTCCTATGTATGGTTCATGGTTACCCTGCAATTCAATCTTCTTTGGCGAGAATCAATGAAGATAATCCTGCTGTAGCAGATAGATTTGAAGTATTTATTAAAGGGATAGAAATTGGCAATGGTTTTTTTGAATTATCGGATGTAAATGAACAGGAAAAACGCTTTGACCAAGAGAATGAATCTAGACGGAAACAAGAATTAAGTCTGGTGGAAAAAGATCATCTATTTCTTGATGCATTACGATTTGGATTACCAGACTGCAGTGGAATAGCCCTAGGTCTGGATAGATTGTTGATGGTTTTAAGTAATGCTCAGTCATTGAATGATGTAATCGCATTCCCTTTTGAAAGAGCATGATATAATTTTAACTTATTGAATAATGATTATTTGTAGTTGGTAAACTTGTGACAAGAAAAGTATTTCACTCATTGATATTAACTGGGCTATTGGCTGTTCACCCTCTGAAAGCAGAGGAACGGTTTGTAGTTGAAAATATTAAAGTAAATGGTTTGCAAAGAATTTCAGCCGGGACTGTTTATAATTATCTTCCTGTTAGTGTGGGTGAAAATTTTGCTTTTTCTAAAGTGGGACCCGCCATAAGAGAGCTCTTTAAAACAGGTTTTTTTAAAGATATTTCATTAGAAAAAGACGGTTCAACATTGGTGGTCAATGTTGTTGAAAGACCCTCTATTGCAAAAATAATTTTTGAAGGTAATAAAGATCTCAGTTCTGATGATTTAACCTCTGCACTTAAAAAAATAGGCTTAGCTGAAGGAAAAGTTTTTAATCGTCAAATATTGGATAAAGTTGAGCAAGAGTTAAGAAGGCAATACTTTAGTCATGGTAAGTATGGTTTAAAAATTGATACCAAAGTATCCAAATTAACTCGGAATCGAGTGGGTATTCATATTGATATATCAGAAGGACGTGTTGCTAAGATCAAGCAAATTAATGTTGTTGGAAACAAAGTTTTTGAAAATGATGGCCTACTTAAGGCGTTTGAATTAAATACCACGAATTGGTTATCTTTCTATACTAAAGACGATCAATATTCAAAACAAAAATTATCTGCAGACCTTGAGCGTTTGCGTTCATATTATCTGGATCGGGGCTATATTAATTTTTCTATTGACTCGACTCAAGTTGCAATAACACCAGATAAAAAAGGCATTTATGTCACTATTAATGTTAAAGAAGGTGACTTGTTTACTCTTGAGAAAGTAAAGCTATCGGGTAATTTGATTGTTGAGCCAGATAAAATTCTTGAATTGGTTAAAGTGGGTCCAGGTGAAGTTTTTTCCAGAAAAAATGCCACCGAAACATCGAAAGCCATTTCTGATCGCTTAGGCGATGAAGGGTATGTATTTGCCAATGTAAATATGGTGCCTAATATTAATAATGAGTTAAAAACAGTTGATATGACTTTTTTTGTTGATCCAGGGAAGCGTGTTTACGTTAATCGGATTAATATGAGCGGTAATACTAAAACAAGGGATGAAGTTTTAAGGAGAGAGTTAAGGCAAATGGAGTCCAGTTGGGCTTCAACAGCAAAAATTGAAAGATCAAAGGTAAGGCTGCAGCGTTTAGGTTATTTTGAAGAAGTTAATGTTGAAACGCCTCCTGTTGTCGGTACATCAGATCAGATTGATGTGAATTATTCTGTGGTTGAAAAGTCTTCAGGTAATTTGATGGCTGGCGTTGGTTTTTCTCAGACACAAGGTATTGTTTTTAATGCTAATGTATCACAAGATAATGTATTTGGCTCTGGTAAAAGAGTCAATTTGGCATTTAATAACAGTGATGTTTCTACACGTTATAGCTTTGGTTATTTTGATCCTTATTTTACATTAGACGGTGTTAGTCTGGGGTATGACCTTGGCTATAGCGTAAGAGATGCAGAAGAAGCAAATATATCAAACTATTCAACTGATGTTATTAATAGTAGTTTTAACTTTGGACTGCCATTAAATGAACATGATCGTTTACGTTTTAATATCGATCTTAAACATACCAAATTGACCACATCTACTTTTTCTTCCGATGAAATTCGTCAATTTATAGAAGACAATGGTGATAAATATATTACCTTGGCGACTTCTATTGGCTGGACTCATGATACCTTGAATAGAGCTATTTTTCCTAGTAAAGGTGGGCAACAGAGATTGTCGGCCTATGCGACAGTACCTGGCAGTGATTTACAATATTATAAACTGGCCTATAAACAGCAACAGTATTTCCCTATAGCCAAAGATCTTACTTTTAGGCTGTTGGGAGAAGCAGCTTATGGTGATGGATATGGTTCTACCGACAGTCTGCCATTTTTTGAGCACTATTTTGCTGGTGGTGTGAAGTCAATTCGTGGTTTTGATGATAATACAGTCGGCCCTAGAGACTCTAGGAATGATCCTTTTGGGGGAACGACTAAAATTATTGGTAAAGCAGAGTTATTTTTTCCTATTCCTTTTGTTGAAGATGTTAAATCAATACGTATTGGTTCATTTGTTGATGCGGGTACTGTGACAGATGGCTTAAATATTGGTAGTTTTAAATATTCTGTAGGGCTTTCAGGTGAGTGGCTATCACCTTTTGGTGCATTGTCAGTCAGTTTTGCTATTCCAATGAATGTCGATGAAAATGATGAAGAGCAGAGCTTCCAGTTCTCATTTGGATCAGGGTTTTAAGTGTTTTTTTGCCTTGTAATTGATTTGAAAGCGAATAGTTTTTGATTCGGAAACTTTTTGGTATTTTATTTGTCCTTAATTTAACCTATAATTTACCGAGTTTAGTTGTAGTATTCACAATGGTAGGAGTTATCTTTCTGCCATTCATATAATGATATTAAAGATGGGATTATCAATGATAAATAGAATTTCGTTGTTTTTAGTGCTTTTGTTTGTTGCTAACGTTAGTTATGCAGAATTAAAAGTTGGAGTGGTCAATATTGCAAAAGTACTCCAAAAGTCACCTCAAGCCGAACAAGCACAAAAAAGGATGGAAAAAGAGTTTTCTCCTAGAAAAAAAATTTTAGAGTCTCAAGTTAAGGAAATTAATAAACTTGAAGAAAAACTGACTAGAGATGCTTCAGTGATGGGTGAGTCTGAAAGACGTAAACTTGAAAAGGATATTTTCGAAAAGAAAAGAGAGGCAAAAAGAGCTCAACAAGAGTTTAAAGAAGATGTCAGTATGTGGAACAATGAAGAAATGGGCAAAATACAACGCCGTGTTCTTGAAGCAATCAAAGCATTAGCTAAAGATGAAGGTTTTGATTTGTTGTTGATGGATGGTGTTCAAAATGGTGTTGTTTATTTTGCTGATAAAATTGACGTCACTGGAAAAGTTCAGAAAAAATTAATTTCTTTATCTGATTAAGTATTGCTTTATTTAAAGGAACAATAAATGACTGAACAATTAGACATTCGACAAATTCAAACTTTGTTGCCACATAGATACCCTTTTTTACTGGTTGATAAGGTCGTTGAGTGTGAGCCAAAAGCACGGCTGCTGGCGTGTAAAAATGTGACTTTTAATGAACCATTTTTTCAAGGTCATTTCCCCAACAACCCAGTCTTTCCCGGTGTGTTGATGCTTGAGGCATTGGCTCAGGCAACGGCTTTATTGACATCGCAATCAGATGATCAATTTGGTGAAGGAACAACCTATTATTTGGCTGGTATTGATAAAGCACGTTTTAAGAAACAGGTGGGGCCTGGCGATCAACTGATGCTTGAGGTTGTCTTTGTGAAAAGTAGACGTAATATTTGGACTTTTGAATGTCGTGCTGAAGTTGATGGTGAGCTGGCAGCTAGTGCGAATATAATGTGTGCAGCAGTGGTAGGTTAGTTTGATAGATCCTAAAGCAGTAGTTGATGTAAATGCAGAGATCGCTGATGATGTAACTATCGGCCCGTTTTCTATTATTGGTCCTGAAGTACAAATCGATTCTGGAACAATTATTGGACCCCATGTTGTTATAAATGGGGCTACAGCGATAGGTAAAGATAATCATATCTATCAGTTTTCCTCTATAGGTGAGTGTCCTCAAGATAAAAAATATGCGGATGAGGAAACACGTTTAGAAATTGGTGATAGAAATATTATTCGTGAATTTACCACCATGCATAGAGGGACTTTGCAAGATCATGGTTTGACTTTGATTGGTTGCGATAATTTATTTATGGCTTATACCCACGTTGCTCATGATTGCATTATTGGGGATCATGTCATCATGGCTAATGGTGCTTCAATAGCAGGGCATGTGCATTTGGGTGACCATGCAATATTAGGTGGCTTTACATTAGTCCACCAGTTTACTCAAATTGGCGCTTATAGTTTTTCTGCAATGGGCAGCGCAATAACCCAGGATATTCCTCCATTTGTTATGGTTGGAGGTAGGCCGACTCGCCCTCATGGTATTAATTCTGTTGGTATGGAGCGAAATGGCATTTCGCCCGAAGTGGTAAGGCAAATTAGAAAGGCGTATAAGATTTTATATAAAACCAATATGCGTCTTGAAGATGCGATTGAAGAAATGGAAGACTTGGCTGGTGAAAGTAAAGAGCTTTCAGATATGGTGAGTTTTTTACGGAATGTCACTCGGGGTATTTTACGCTAAAGCTGGTAGTTTATTATGGATAACCAGCTTGATACTAAAGTGATAGCAGGAATTGATGAGGTGGGAAGGGGTTGCATAGTGGGTGCAGTTATTTCTGCGGTTGTTATTTTGGACCCAGATAAACCTATCTCTGGTCTAACAGATTCTAAAAAGCTAACTGAGAAAAAAAGAAAACTTCTTGCCAGTTTAATAAAAAAAAATGCCAAAGCATGGGCTGTTGGACGTGCGGAGCCATGTGAAATAGACCAGATTAATATTTTGCAGGCCACCTTGCTTGCAATGAGCCGAGCCTATTCTCAACTTGAAGTAAAACCGGACTGGGTACAGGTCGATGGTACTTTTTATCCGGATATCCCTTGTGCAGGTGAAACTATCGTTAAGGGGGATTTGAAAGTTGCTGAGATTTCAGCAGCCTCTATTATAGCTAAAGTGGCCAGAGATGATGAAATGAGTACTTTGGATTTATTATATCCAGGGTATGAGTTCTGTAGGCATAAAGGTTACCCAACTAAACTTCATTTAGAAAAGCTACAGAGTCTTGGGGTGACGGAACAGCATCGAAAATCATTCGGACCAGTAAAGAGACTGTTGTCTTAAGTTCTAAAAGAGGAGGGCTAGTCTAGATAATAAAGCCTCCTGTCATACCTTAATGGTATTCTATTTCCTCCTTAGTCGTTACTTTAATATCATTCATGAAACCAGAGTTTGTCCATTTACGCGTTCATTCTGAATTCTCATTAGTAGATGGAATTGTCAAAATCAAACCATTGGTTAAACGTTTGGCTGATTTTAATATGCCTGCCGTTGCCATTACAGAGCAGTCAAATCTTTTTTCCCTGGTTAAATTTTATAGAGCAACTCAAGCGCAAGGTATTAAAGCGATTTTTGGGGCCGACGTTTATATCTTTAACCCTGAAACACCTACCAGTCCATTTAGATTGACTTTATTAGCCCTTAATCAGCAGGGCTATGTCACATTAACCGAGTTAATTTCTAAAGCCTATCAAGAGGGTCAGCATCTTGATATTCCCATGCTAAAGAGGCAATGGCTGGAGCAGAATCATCAGGGGTTAATCGCTTTATCGGGGGCAATGGAGGGTGATATTGGTGAGGCATTAGTTTCTGAGGATTTTGAAGAGGCAGAAAACTGTGCTGTTTATTGGGCATCAATTTTTAAGCAGGGTTTTTATCTTGAAATTCAGCGAGTGGGTAAGCCGGATGAAGAAGATTATATTAAAACAGTGGTTGATCTGGCATTAAAACTCGATTTGCCAGTCGTCGCCACCAATTATGTGTGTTTTTTAGAAAAATCTAATTTTGATTCACATGAAGTACGGGTCTGTATTAATCAGGGGCGTGTTTTGGATGATTCTCGACGACCTAAAGATTATACCCCTGAGCAGTATCTTCGAAGTTCTGAAGAAATGATTGAATTATTTTCTGATATTCCAGAGGCAATAGAAAATACGGTAGAAATTGCAAAACGCTGTAATGTTGAGTTAACCCTAGGCAAAAACTATTTGCCCGATTACCCAGTGCCAGAGGGGATGACTTTAGATGAATTTTTTGCTGAAGAGTCACGAAAAGGGCTTGAAGAAAGACTGAAACAATATCCGGCATTTGGCAGTGGCTCTGATGAGGAAAATCGAAAAGTTTATTTAGATCGCCTGGATTTTGAGTTAGATGTGATTGTCCAGATGGGTTTTCCAGGCTACTTTATGATTGTTGCAGATTTTATCATCTGGGCGAAAGAAAATGCTATTCCCGTTGGTCCGGGGCGTGGCTCTGGTGCTGGGTCATTAGTGGCTTATGTCTTGAAGATAACGGACTTAGATCCCATTGAATTTGATTTGTTATTTGAGCGGTTTTTAAACCCTGAACGGGTATCTATGCCCGATTTCGATATTGATTTCTGTATGGACCGCCGAGACGAAGTGATTGATTATGTCGCACGGCATTATGGTCGTGATAAGGTGTCACAGATTATTACTTATGGATCAATGGCAGCAAAGGCGGTAATCCGTGACGTTGGACGGGTAATGGCTTTTTCTTATGGTTTTGTTGATGGTTTATCTAAGTTAGTCCCCTTTGAAATAGGTATGACTTTACCTAAGGCTTTGGAAGAGAGTCCCGAATTAAAAGACCGTTATGAGAATGAAGACGATGTAAAAACCTTAATTGATATGGCACTTTCCCTGGAAGGAACCTCAAGAAATGCGGGTAAGCATGCTGGAGGGGTGGTTATTTCTCCGACCAAGTTGACTGATTTTTCCGCACTCTATTGTGACCAGGAAGGTAATAACTTAGTTACCCAGTTTGATAAAGATGATGTCGAAGCGGTAGGGCTGGTCAAGTTTGACTTTTTGGGTCTACGTACGCTGACTATCATTGATTGGGCATTGCAGACAGTTAATGCAAAGAAAGTTTTGGTGGGAGAGCCATTAGTTGATATTAGTCAGATTCCACGTGATGATCAATCGACTTACGATGAAATATTTTTAAAATGTCAGACCACAGCAGTGTTTCAGTTAGAATCTCGTGGGATGAAAGAGTTAATCCGTAAACTGAAACCTGATTGTTTTGATGACATTATTGCCTTGGTAGCATTGTTTAGACCCGGTCCATTGGAGTCGGGCATGGTTGATGATTATATTAATGTAAAGCATGGTGCCAAAGCTGAATATGCTCATGATTTATTGGTTCCTATTTTAAGCCCAACCAATGGTGTTATTTTGTATCAGGAGCAGGTGATGCAGATTGCACGAGAATTAGCCGGTTATTCCTTAGGTGGCGCTGATATGTTACGTCGAGCCATGGGTAAGAAAAAACCCGAAGAAATGGCTAAACAGCGGACTATTTTTACTGAAGGTTCAATTAATAATAATATCGATGAATCAATAGCAACTTATGTTTTTGATTTAATGGAAAAGTTTGCGGGGTATGGGTTCAATAAGTCGCATTCAGCAGCTTATGCCTTGGTTGCCTATCAAACCGCATGGCTTAAAACACATTATCCTGCAGCTTTTATGGCTGCTGTTATGTCTGCAGATATGGATAATACCGATAAAGTCGTGGTTTTGATCGAAGAATGTAGAGAAATGCAGCTGACTTTGCTTCCGCCAGATATTAATATTTCTCAATACCGGTTTACTGAAAATGAACAAGGCGAGATTGTTTATGGAATTGGTGCTATTAAAGGTGTTGGTGAATCAGCCATTGTGGATTTGCTGGAAGAAAGAACAGAAAATGGGCCTTTTTTAGGGCTTTATGACTTATGTAAACGGGTGCATTTACGTAAGGTTAATCGTCGAGTGCTAGAGGCTCTGATAAAGGGGGGGGCTTTTGATAGTATTAATGATAACAGAGCCTCTCATTTAGCGGAATTAACCACGGCTTTAAAAGTAGCAGATCAACATGGGAAGATGAGCCAAGCGGGTCAGAACGATATGTTTGGTTTAGCTGTTCAGGTGGATAAAGGTGATGATGCAGAAGCTTATTCAACAGAAGTTGAGCCTTGGACAGACAAGGAAAAGCTTGATGCAGAGAAAATAACCTTAGGGCTGTATTTAACAGGGCATCCGATTGATCAATACGAAGCTGAATTAAAACATATAAGACATGCCAGTATTGGAATGTTGCTGGCTGATGCCGAGCGTTCAAACTCAAAAATGGAAGGGCGGGTTGCTGGTCTGGTTGTGGAAATGCGTACCAGGCAAACCAAAAAGGGAACCATGATGGGTTTTGCAACATTGGATGATAGAACTGGCAGGCTTGAGGTGGCAGCCTTTAGCAAGACCTATGAAAAATATAGAGATATTTTATTTAAAGATGCTTTATTAGTTGCAGAAGGTCCGTTAGGTATAGATGATTTTTCTGGTGGTTTAAGGATGACTGCAGATAGTTTATATACTTTTGAACATGCAAGAGAGCTATTTGCACGGTGTATTGTAATAAGGTGGGATACAAATGAAAGTGATATCAGTTCAGACTCTTTTCTGGAAGGTTTAAGAGTGACCTTGCAACCTTTTAAAGGTGGAAACTGTCCAATTCAAGTGCATTATTGCAGCGGCGCTAATGCAGTCATCCAGTTGGGTGACGAATGGCGAGTACATCCATCGGATGAGTTGATTTTACGTTTAAATAAGTTTTTTATTGGCGCTGTCGAAATTAGGTATAACTAATAAAAAATAGCGTAGTTTGTTTCGGTGAAAATAAGCCAATTTGTACTGTTCAGCTTAGTTGAAATAATAAAAATACCGAAGTATGAAATTAAAAAAATGACTGCTTATTGGGAAAACCTGAGGCGGTTTTAGGCCAGGGTTCTAAATCTTTAACAATAGCGGACTAATTTGTCCGCTATTGTTAATTTTTTAAGTACTTTTGACGCTTAAGACTCAGAGTTTTTTGAAGGTTCGGTTTGAGTTTTAGCTTCCTTGTTTTCAGAGGGTGATTTAGCTATAGCTTTTTCTAGGCTTGTTGTTTGGCTAGATCTTTCTGCAAAATTATCAACATAAGAGCGTGTTTTTTCAGCATTTTTAGGGTTTTCTTGCTGCTGTTGAATTGCTGGCTGTTGGTTTGGCACAGTTTGAGTGTTACTGTTGGGTTGAGCTTCTTTGTTTTGCTCGGGTTTTCTATAATTAGGGTTACGGGGGCGTCTACGGTTATTAGGTGTCCGTCTTGTATTTTGTTTCTGTGTGCTGTTTTTATCGGATGAATTGCCATTATTAGGTGCAACTACCTTTTTTTCAGCTGATTGAGTATTCTGCTGATCTGCGTTGTCTTGTGGTTTTTCAGTCGTTGTGTTTTTTTGAGCTTGTCTATTGCTATTGTTTTTACGTGGGGTACGGTTTTGTTTGTTGCGTGCTTCACCCTCATTATTTCTATTTCTGTTGTTTCTACCTTTATAATTTTTATTATTACGTGGTTTCTCTTCAGAGTTATTTGTTTTATCTGATTTAGTGTTTTTAGCAGGCGTATTTTTGGTTTTTTCTTCTGTTCCACCTACTAACTTTTGCCAGAACCGTTGAATCAGATTGGCAGAAGTTTTTGTGTTATGTGTTGGAGCAGGGGCATCCGGTAAAAACTCTTTGATTGCTGGCTTTTCAATAGAGTGAGTTGCCTTTTGGGCAAATTCAGGTATTGCAATGGATTCGGCTTTAATTTGAAGGTGACTAGGTTTGTCATCCTCTATTTCTGCAGATTTTATTCGTTCAATATCATAAGCGGGAGTTTCAAGGTGTCTGCTAGGTAGTACGATAACAGCCACTTTGTGTTGAGTTTCTAGTTCCTGTAATACCGCTCTTTTTTCATTTAAAAGGAAAGTCGCGCACTCAATAGGCAAGTGTGCAACAACTTTCTCTGTGCCTTTTTTCATTGCTTCTTCTTCAACAATACGAAGAACAGAAAGAGCAACTGATTCAATATTACGAATAGAGCCTTGTCCCTTACAGCGAGGGCAGGTTAGTTGTGTTGAATCACCTAATGAAGGGCGTAATCTTTGTCTGGACATTTCCAGTAAACCAAAGCGCGAAATGCGGCTGGTTTGAATGCGTGCGCGATCAATTTTCATTGCATCACGTAATTGATTTTCCACTGCTTTTTGATTTCTATTGGCCATCATGTCAATAAAATCGATAACGAAAAGTCCGCCCAAATCTCTTAAACGCAATTGGCGAGCAATCTCGTCAGCCGCTTCAAGGTTGGTATTTAATGCGGTTTCTTCAATATCACTGCCCTTAGTTGCACGTGCAGAGTTAATGTCAATGGAGGTTAAAGCTTCTGTGTAGTCTATGACAATAGAGCCGCCTGAAGGTAAAGACACTTCACGGTTGTATGCGGATTCTATTTGAGATTCTATTTGATAACGGCTAAATAGAGGCACGTTATCCTGATACAGTTTGGCCTTCTGTAAAAAGTGAGGCATCACCTGTTTTAAGAAGTTTTGTACCAGTTTGTATGAGGATTCTTTATCAATAAGAATTTCATCAATCTCGTTTCTTAAATGGTCACGCAGAGCTCTGATAATGACATTACTTTCCTGAAAGATAAGAAAAGGTGCTTGTTGTTCAGAGCTTGAGCGATCAACGGCTTCCCATAGTTGCAGCAAGTAGTTCAAATCCCATTGCAATTCCTCTGCATTTTTACCACAGCCAGCCGTGCGAATAATAAGGCCCATATCTTCAGGGATTTCGAGGGCTGACATGACTTCCCGTAATTCATTACGAGTATCACCTTCAATTCGTCTGGAAATGCCACCTGCTTTAGGGTTATTTGGCATTAATACCAGGTATGTGCCTGCTAGACTTATGTACGTTGTAAGCGCTGCACCTTTATTGCCGCGTTCTTCTTTTTCAATTTGAACAATAATTTCCTGGCCTTCTTTGACCAGGTCTTTAATATTTGGACGGCCTTCAGGTTTTTTATCTGAAGTGTTTTTTGTACGGTATTGAGCAGAAATTTCTTTAAAAGGCAGAAAGCCATGCTTTTCAGCGCCATAATTTATAAAGGCTGCTTCAAGGCTGGGTTCGACTCGGGTGATAATCCCTTTATAGATGTTTGCTTTCTTTTGTTCATTAGAAGGAAGTTCGATGTCAAAATCGTAAAGTTTTTGACCGTCTACCAAGGCAACACGCAACTCTTCAGGTTGAGTGGCATTGATAAGCATTCTTTTCATTTTAGTATCCTTGTTGTTTATTGCTTCCTATCAGATTTACTAAGGAATATTTATTCCTGAACAGACTCTTGCTATGAGTGAATATTTAATAAATATTCACTCAATATCTAAGTTTTTCAACTTCTTGCCAAAGATGAGCATTCTCTTTGATTTGCTCTATATAGTTAACACTGGATATATATTCTAACGCTTACAAATACGGTGTTCTAGCTGCCGATTCTGGCGGATATCTACTTTTCTTAAAACAGCTTTATAGTTGACTATGCGGCTTGTTTTAGTGTTTTGCTAGTGGCCAAAACAAAGTTTTTTATAAAATCGACTCTCGTAATTGCGTGAAGTATAAGTCCTTGGTATTGCTTGGCGAAATTAAGTTCTGTTGCTATAGCGAGGGAAAAGTTATTTTCCAGCTATAAGTATTTTGTTCTGTAGGAACAATATCGTTCATCATGGGTCGAACGATAAAACCCGAAATTCTGTTTAGTTTGCAAAACATTTGTGTCGTTTTGCAGGCATATTATATTTTTTGCCATATCTATCTAATAGATAAACCTCACCAATATAACAACCTTTGAGTGTGCTGGCAATTTAAACAACTAATTAAATGGATATGCTGGTATTATTCATACTATGAATACAGTACAAGATGACAAAAAACCGAAAGTTAAACTGATCGAGATTTCTGAAGATAATTGTGGGCAGAGAATTGATAATTATTTAATTACACAGTTAAAGGGTGTGCCTAAAACCCGGATTTATAGAATAATCAGGAAAGGTGAGGTAAGGGTTAATAAAGGACGAATAGACAATAAGTACCGATTAAAAGAGGGGGATATCGTTCGAATTCCACCCGTTCGAGTCGCGACAAGGAATGATGATGTTGTTTTGCAACCCACTTTGAGGCTGAGTCTTGAAAATGAAATTGTCTATGAAGATGATGTCATGATTGTTTTAAATAAACCTTCTGGATTTGCTGTGCATGGAGGGAGTGGTATTAGTTCTGGTGTGATTGAAGGCTTGCGCTCAATAAGACCTGAGAGCAGATTTTTAGAATTGGCGCATCGGATTGATAAAGCAACTTCTGGTTGTTTGCTGGTAGCAAAAAAACGGTCTACTTTAAAGGCATTGCATGATATTTTTAGGGATAACAAAGTAAAAAAGACCTATATTGCCTTGTTGGTAGGGCAGTGGGAAAGAAAAAAACTGTTAGTTACAGCTCCTTTACTAAGAAGCACAGGGAAGGGTGGGGAACGAATGGTTAAAGTGAGTCAATCAGGTAAGTTTGCCGAAACAAATTTTAGACGAATACAAAAATATAAAGACCTGACTTTAGTCGAGGCATCACCAAAAACAGGGAGAACTCATCAGATTAGGGTGCATGCTGCATGGTTAGGGCATCCCATTGTAGGTGATGAACGCTATGGTAATGGTGAAACAAATACTGAGCTAAAAAAAAGGGGGTTCAAGCGAATGTTTTTGCATGCTGAGCAATTACAGTTTGTTCATCCTGTGACAAATGAAATGATGCATTTTAAAGCGCCTTTGCCAGAAGAATTGCAGTCTTTATTGAAAAAACAGCTTATTAAATAAGGGTGGTTGAATGAAAAATAGGTTTGATTTGATTGTATTTGACTGGGATGGAACCTTGGTTGATTCGGTGGATTGGATTGTTCATTGTTTAAAAAAGGCAGCCGGGGATCAAGGGTGCGTTATTCCGAAAGAACAGGATGTAAAAGATATTATTGGTTTGAGTCTATATAAAGCGCTTGATAAGCTTTTTCCTGATCTGGATGAAACAGCTCAGCAGCGGATGGTTGCAAGTTATAGTGAAGCTTTTTTCTCTAAGAAAATCACTAAAGAAGACCTGTTTGTTGGTGTAAATGATATGTTGCTAACATTTAAACAGGCAGGGTATCAATTGGCTGTCGCTACTGGAAAAAGCCGTCACGGATTAGATAAAGCAATGTTAGGGACAGGGTTAGAAAATTTTTTCAATATCACAAAGTGTGCTGATGAAACGGCTTCAAAGCCAAGCCCAGACATGTTAGATGCTATTGTGAGAGAAATGAATGTAAGTAAAGAAAGAGTCGTTATGGTTGGGGATTCGACGCATGACATGCAAATGGCTATCAATGCTGGTATTCCTTCTATCGCCGTTTTGTGTGGTGCGAATTCACAGGAACAATTACAGCAATATAATCCATTGTTAAATTTGCAACAAACAACTGAGTTATTAAAGGTTTTATAGGGTATAAAAAGATGGAAAATGAGTTGGGAAATGGTATGGATAACAAAGATATGAATGAAAGTACCCCGGGGTGGGAAAGAGAAGTGCTTGAAAAACTGGCTTTAGCAGCCGTCACTGAGCAGCGAAGAGCTAGGCGGTGGAACGTGTTTTTTAAAATGCTTATGTTTGTTTATTTAATCGCTATTGGTGCAATTGCTTTTTATCCAAAATTTGAAAAAGGGATGGATAGTGCTGATAAAGAACATACCGCAATCATTGATGTAATGGGGGTTATTGCTGAGAATGAGATGGCTAATGCGGATAGTATTATCGAAGGTTTGAGGGATGCAGTAAAAGATAAAAAAACCAAAGGTATTGTGCTGAGTATTAATTCGCCAGGGGGGAGTCCTGTGCAGTCAGCTTATATTTATGAAGAAATAAGACGCTTAAAAGTCAAGCACCCTAAAATGCCTATATATGCAGTTGTGAGTGATATATGTGCTTCGGGGGGGTATTATATTGCATCGGCTACAGATAAAATTTATGTTAATCAATCCAGTATGATTGGTTCTATTGGTGTGGTTATGAATGGCTTTGGTTTTGTCAATGTGATGGAAAAATTAGGTGTTGACCGTCGTTTATTAATTGCTGGTGAGCATAAGGCCTTGATGGACCCTTTTTCACCAGTGAATGAGGCTGAAACCAAGCATATGCAAAATTTACTGAATGATGTGCATCAGCAGTTTATTTCAGCAGTTAAGGCGGGGCGTGGTGACCGATTACAAGAAACAAAGGATATGTTTTCAGGGCTTGTGTGGACAGGTGAGCAAGGTGTAAAGTTGGGTCTGGCTGATGGTTTTGGAAGTGTTGATTCGGTGGCAAGAGATGTGATAGGTGCTAAAAAGAAGTTGAATTTTACACCGCAAGAAAGGTTGTTGGATAAGATTGCTGGCAAATTAGGTGCATCATTTGGTCGTGCGCTGGGAAGTGCAGTTTCTGGGGTGTCATTAAGATAGTCAGTAGAGTATGGTTCAGTCTGGATTCAGTCTGAATCAGTATTATTGGTTTATACATTTATGTTAATTCAGTTTTGAGTTAGCTGTATGGAATGAAAACATTTTTCGGATTGATTATGCGAGCTATTTCAAAAGTTTTGGTGTTGGTTTTTTGTTTTGTCCAGACTGTTTATGCCAGTAAGGAGATGATTTTTTCTGTGTTAACTTTGGATCAGGCAACAAAGAAAATTATTGAACAAGATAAAAATAAGGTGCTTGGGGCTAAAACTGAGGTGATTGAGGGTAAAGAGGTGCATGTCATTAAGATACTCACCTCAGATGGTCGTGTTCAATACTTAAAAGTAGATTCTGATACAGGAAAGCTCATTAAATAGAAGGAAGGCTAATGCGTATACTGATAGTCGAAGATGAGCTGGTTTTGAGTCAGCAGATTCAGGACTTTTTTTCAACCAAAGGTTTTGTGGTTGATGTTGCTCAGACCGGGAGTGATGGTTATTACCTGGCAAAAGAATATCCTATTGATGTTGCAATAATTGATATAGGTTTGCCAGACTTTTCCGGGATCGAATTGATTTCACGATTAAGAAAAGAAGATGTAAATATCCCTGTATTGCTGTTAACGGCTAGAAGTCGTTGGCAGGATAAAGTTGAAGGGCTGGAGGCTGGTGCAGATGATTACCTGGCTAAACCATTTCATTATGAAGAGCTGTTAGCAAGGGTTAATGCTTTGTTGAGGCGGTCACAAGGTAAAGCGCACCCTGTTTTAACTTTTGCTAATATTAAGCTGGATAGCTTGTCTCAGGATGTTACTGTTGATGGAGATAAAGTAGAGCTTACAGCCTATGAATACAAAGTGTTGGAATATTTGTTGTTTCGCAAAGGCGAAGTGGTTTCTAAATCTGTTTTGACTGAGCATATCTATGATGAAGATTTTGATCGTGATAGTAATGTAATCGAAGTTTTTATTGGTCGCTTACGCAAGAAAATTGATCCGCAAGGTATTTCAAAACCCATTGAAACATTGCGAGGAAGAGGTTATAGAATCCCTCTGGATGCTGATAGCTAGATAACGTGAAAACAAATTCATTAAGCTTTCGGTTATTGATTTCTGCTGGCTTTGTATTGACGGCCTTTTTTGCGCTAGTTGCTTTTGTTTTGGAGCAAGGGTTTAGAGAAAGTGCGGAGCAAGCTTTAAAAGAGAAACTTCAGGTACATATCTATTCTCTCATGTCGGTTGCAGAGTTGACTGAAGCGCTAGAATTAAGCATGCCTGATGTATTAAGGGAGCCTAGGTTTTCTAACCCTGGATCGGGCTTGTATGCGTCAATTACTCAAATTAATAAGATTTTCGTCTGGCGATCCTTATCAGCAATTGGTATGGACTTTTCAACTACAGAGCCGTTAGATGCAGGGGGCTCCTTGTTTGTAAAAGATAAGCAAGGGCATTTTGTGCTTCATTATGCGGTTATCTGGGAAAACAAGGCGGGCTTTGAGCAGTATTATATTTTTACAGTTGCAGAAGATGGTTTATTTGTAAGTAAGCAGGTGGATAGCTTTAGGTTAACGCTTAGGTCCTGGTTGTTTTTTACAGGATTTTTACTGGTTTTAATTCAATTTTTAGTTTTACGCTGGAGTTTAAAACCCTTAAGGATTATTGTGACGGACCTGGAGGCTATAGAAGCTGGTGGAAAAACGCGTTTGGATGGGCGCTACCCAAGTGAATTAATGGGGCTGGCAGGAAATTTAAATGCCTTGATTAGTAGTGAAAGAGCGCATCTTGAGCGATATCGAAATACTTTGGCCGATCTGGCTCATAGTTTAAAAACCCCGCTGGCCATTTTAAGAGGGTGTATAGAGCCGGTTGTGATTAATAGGGGGCTTATAGCAGAGCAAATTTCTAGAATGAATGATATTGTTGAGTATCAGCTGCAAAAGGCCGCTGCAAAAGGGCAAAAACAACTCACTGGAAAGGTCAATGTTTCATTGCTTGTGGAGAAAATTATATTTTCTTTGGAAAAAGTTTATTCTGATAAAAAAATTAGTTTTTCTTTCAATTCCAATCATCAGTGCTCGATGTATTGTGAGGAGGGGGATGTTTATGAAATTGCAGGAAATTTATTAGACAATGCCGCTAAGTGGTGTAAAAAAAATGTATCAGTTAGTTTGATAGAGCTGGAGCGAGAGGAAGATACTGGTTTTTCATTTATATTACAAATTGAAGATGATGGTCCTGGTATTCCTAAAGACAAGCTAGGTGATATTTTGCTGAGAGGGGTGAGGGCAGACGAAAATATTCATGGGCATGGTATCGGTATGGCGGTTGTAAATGAACTGACTGCGCTGTTGGGTGGTAAATTGTCTGCGGGTAAAAGTGAAGTGTTGGGTGGAATGAAGTGGCAAGTCTATTTGCCATAGTTTTAAGAAGTGCACAAGCTTTTTTTTGTTCATAGTCATGTGGTTTTATCTGAAATTGGTCACTAAATTGAATTTCAAAGTCTAAACTTGAAAATTAATTAAAACAGCTGTTGCCTAAATTAAATTATTCAAGCATAATACCGCTTCTTTCAGTTACTGACTGAAAACATTATGGTTACTGTGTCGGTCCTCTCGCAACGATACGCTGTAAACTCCGCCAGGCCCGGAAGGGAGCAACGGTAGCAGCAGATTCGTGTGCCGAGATGTGGCTGGCATGGTTTCCGCCCAATTTTTCAATCCCCAGAGTCTCTAATGGCTTATCAGGTTTTAGCCAGAAAATGGCGTCCTCAGAATTTTACTCAACTTGTTGGACAAGAGCATGTTAGCCAATCGCTAAGTAATGCTTTACAACATGACCGACTGCATCATGCCTATTTGTTTACAGGTACTCGTGGAGTAGGAAAAACTACAGTTGCAAGAATTTTAGCAAAAGCAATAAATTGTGAAAATCTCACTGATTCAAATCCTTGTGGAGAATGTGATGTTTGTCGAGCTTTCGATGAGGGTCGGTTTCTTGATTTAATTGAAGTGGATGCGGCATCAAGAACAAAGGTTGAAGATACTCGCGATTTATTAGATAACGCTCAATATGCGCCTAATCAGGGAAGATATAAAGTCTATTTGATTGATGAAGTGCATATGCTTTCTGGGCATAGTTTCAATGCATTGCTTAAAACGCTGGAAGAGCCTCCGCCTCATGTTAAGTTTCTATTAGCAACAACTGATCCCCAAAAAATACCGGTTACCGTTCTATCTCGTTGCTTGCAGTTTAACCTTAAGCGTTTACTGCCTGAGCAGATTGATGCGCAGATGAGGTATATATTAGGTCGGGAGGGAATTGACTTTGAACCGGGAGCGTTACAACTGTTGGCTCGTGCTGCCGATGGAAGTTTGCGTGATGGTTTAAGCTTACTTGATCAGGCGATTGCTTTTGGTGGTGGTAAGGTTGAGCAAGAAACAGTCGGTGATATGCTGGGAACGGTTGCTCAGCAACCAGTCGATGATATTTTATTGGCCTTGGCAAATAATGATGCCGTTAAGTTATTGCAAAAAATTGCAGATATTACTGAATTGACACCTGATTTTTCTGAGATTTTACAACAAATTTTACGTGTATTGCATAGAGTTGCTTTAGCTCAAGCTGTACCTAATTTTATTGATAGTCGTTTTGAATCGGAAGTTATCAATCGATTGGCGGAAAACCTTTTGCCTGAGGATATACAATTGTTTTATCAGGTTGCTCTGATTGGGCAGCGAGATTTGGAGTTGGCGCCAGACCCGCGAAGTGGTTTTGAAATGGTTATGCTTAGGATGTTAACCTTTAAGCCGCATTCTAATGAAGCAGTGAATACGTCATTTCCAAAGCCGATTGATAAAAAGCTCGATAAGCAGGATGTTAAAATACAGTCGCCAGTGGCTGTTAAGGCTGAAGTGGTCGATAAGAAGTCAAATTCCATACCCGTAGTAACAGGGACTAAATGGGCTGATATGGTGGGCGCATTAAATATAAGAGGGTCTGTGCGCGAGTTGGCAAATAATTGTGTGCTGGAGGTTATGGATGATCATCAGTGTTATTTGGTTTTGAATCCGGGGCATATGGTCAGTCCGCGAGCTGAGGCGAGCTTGCAAAAAGCATTGCAAGATTATTGTGGGCGACCCGTTAAGTTAACAATTAAGGAAGAAAAAAGTGATGTCACAACGCCAGCACAGCAGATACAGCAGAAGAAAGAAGATAGACAGCAGGCGGCGGTAGATTTAATTCATAGTGATGAAAATGTCCAGGCATTAAAAGATGGTTTTGATGCCAGGGTGATGCCAGGTACTATAGATCCACAATAAAATAACAGATTATTAGCGGGGAAAGAATATGAAAAATGCACTGGGTAATATAATGCAGCAAGCCCAAAAAATGCAGGAAGATGTAAAAAAAGCACAAGATGAACTGGCTGCAATGCAAACAGTGGGGGAGTCGGGTGGAGGTTTAGTCTCTATTATAATGACGGGAAAGCGCGAAGTTAGAAAAGTCACTATAGATGACTCGTTACTTGGTGATGATAAGGATATGCTTGAGGATCTTGTTGCAGCAGCCATTAATGACGCTGTGCATAAGGTCTCTAAAATGAAAAAAGAAAAAATGGCTGAAGTGACTTCGGGATTACCGTTGCCTCCTGGTTTTCAAATGCCATTCTAATGCGCACAAAAGGGCTGTTAGGGCAGTTGATTCAGAATTTATGTTGCTTGCCAGGTGTCGGGCCAAAGTCAGCTCAGCGTATGGCTTTTCATTTATTGCAAAGGGATCGCGATGGTGCAAAGCAGTTGGCAGGCACATTGTTAAAGGCTGTGGAAGAAATGGGTTATTGTCAGCAATGTCGTACCCTAACTGATGTTGCTGTGTGTGATATATGTGCTCAACCATCAAGAGATAAATCGGTTGTATGTGTGGTTGAGAGTCCGGCAGATGTCTGGGTGGTTGATCAGGCGACAGTTTTTAAAGGTTTGTACTTTGTTCTGCATGGTCGATTGTCACCCCTGGATGGTATTGGACCCGATGAGTTGGCTTTGGATTTGTTGTGTCAACGCTTTGAAAGTGGCGAAGTAAAAGAAATTATTTTGGCAACTAATTCAACGGTAGAGGGAGAGGCGACAGCTTATTTTATTGCAGAGCTTGCTAAAAAGCATGATATTCAGGCGAGCAGGATTGCTCATGGAGTGCCGATGGGCGGAGAGCTTGAATTTATTGATAGTGGTACCTTGTCTCATGCCTTTCAAGGGCGAAGGGAGATGGTCTAGGGTTTGGACGTGATGTATTGTAGTGAGATTTGGAGATAATATGAGTGATTGTTTGTTTTGTAAAATGGTGGCAGGTGAGATTAAGCCTGATGTGATTTATCAGGATGATGCGGTTATGGTTTTTAGGGATATTAATCCGCAAGCGCCAGTACATTTGTTGATCATTCCCAAGAAGCATGTGGCCACCTTAAATGACCTGGATGATTCTGCGTTGGCGGGGCAGTTGCTTAAAACAGCAATAAAATTAGCTAAGCAGGAAGGTTTAGCTGATGAAGGGTATAGAACTGTTTTTAATTGTAATGAAAAAGGCGGGCAAGAAGTGTTTCATTTGCATATGCATTTGTTAGGTGGGCGGCAAATGAATTGGCCTCCAGGCTAGTCAATATTAATTGTTATTTTAACTGATTGATTTTTAAGTATATAAAATTATTTTCTTACAAATGGTTGTATATTTTTTCTGATTGGTTATAATAGCTAGCTCAATGCATGCGAGCGTGGCGGAATTGGTAGACGCGCTGGTTTTAGGTACCAGTATCTTTTGATGTGAGAGTTCAAGTCTCTCCGCTCGCACCACATTGATTTATTATTAAAGTTAGCGATAATCATCGGTAGCTTCTCAGCAAGTTCAGACTATCTTATATATGATGTTTTTTTTTAGAGAAAATTGCTTAAAATTTGGTATCAGGTGATAGTTGGACTAATATAAGTATGAACCTGCCGTCTATCGGTATTTAAAATCACATTGTTTGAGGTAAATTAATGCAAGTTTCTGTCGAAAAGACATCGGAATTAAGCCGTAAAATGACTGTTAGCCTTTCTGAAGAAATGCTTCAGGAAAAAATGGATGCCCGATTTAAGTCGTTAGCGCGCGAAGTTAAAGTTGATGGTTTTCGTCCAGGTAAAGTTCCCGTTCGTGTTGTAAAGAAAATGTATTCAGATCGAGTAAGGGGTGAGGTAACTGGAGACTTGATTCAGTCAACTTATTTTACCGCATTGCAAGAGCAAGAGTTAAATCCAGCAGGTCATCCACATATTCAGCCAGTCGATGATGCTGAAGGTTTTCAGTATACAGCTGAATTTGAAGTTTATCCTGAGATATCTTTAGAAGGTATTTCTTCTTTAGAAATCAAACGTCCTGTAGCTACTGTAGAACAAGTAGATCAGGATGCGATGGTCGCAAAATTAAGAGAGCAAAAGAAAAACTGGGTAGTTGTTGAGCGTGCGTCAGAAAAAGGTGACCAGGTCACCGTTAGTTTTTCTGGTGTTTGTGAAGGTGAGAACTTTACTGATGGTAAAGTTGAAGAATATCCAGTTGAGATTGGTGCAGGAAAGATGATTCCGGGCTTTGAAGATGAATTAATTGGTCTTGAAGCTGGCGCTAATAAAACATTTGAAGTCACTTTTCCTGAAGGTTACGGGAATGAGAAGCTGGCAGGCAAACCCACTGAGTTTGAAGTTGAGCTATCTAAAGTGGAAGAAGCTGCTTTGCCTGAGATTGATGAAGAATTCATTAAGGCCTATGGTGTAGAAGATGGTTCGATGGATTCATTCAATGACGATGTTAAATCTAACATGGAAAGAGAATTGGCTCTAGGCTTAAAAGGAAAGTTGAAAAATGCAGTCATGGATGAGTTGTATGAAAAAATACAGATTTCAATCCCTAATGCATTGGTTGACGAAGAAATTAAAAATGTCATGAAGCCTTATGAGGCAAATGTAAAAAAACAGGGTATGAGTCTAGATGATCTAGATTTGCCAAAAGACATGTTTGAAGGTCAGGCAAAACGCAGAGTTGCTTTGGGACTTATTTTGGGTGAAATTATCCAGAAAAATGAGATCAAAGTTGATGATGCTAAAGTTAAGTCGACTATTGAAGATATGGCAAGTAGCTATGAAAGACCAGAAGAAGTTCTTGAATGGTATTATGCTGATGAAACTCGCTTAAACGAAGTTAAGCAAATGGTTTTGGAAGACCAGACTGTTTCATGGGTTGTTGATCAAGCTAAAGTTTCTGATGAAACGGTTAGTTTTGAAGAAGTTATGGAAAAACAGCAACAACAATAACTAGTTTACTCACAAGGTTAAAAATGAATCAAAATAACGATATGAATCAATTGAACTCATCGATTATTACACCGCAAGCAGCGGGAGGCCTGGTGCCTATGGTGATTGAGCAGACTGCCAGAGGTGAGCGTTCTTTTGATATATATTCACGATTACTGAAAGAGCGAGTTATTTTTTTAGTGGGTCAAGTTGAAGATTACATGGCTAATCTTGTGGTTGCTCAGCTATTGTTTCTTGAATCAGAAAATCCGGATAAAGATATTCATTTGTATATCAATTCCCCGGGTGGTTCAGTTACTGCGGGAATGGCGATTTATGACACCATGCAGTTTATTAAAGCTGATGTTAGCACCATGTGTATTGGGCAGGCTGCAAGTATGGGGTCTTTGTTATTGACTGCTGGCGCAAAAGGTAAACGTTATTGTTTGCCTCATTCGCGAGTCATGATTCATCAGCCATTAGGAGGGTTTCAGGGGCAAGCATCTGATATTGATATTCATGCCAAAGAGATTCTGTTAATCAGGGAAAAGCTAAATAATATTTTATCTCACCATACGGGGCAGGATGTTGAAAAAATTCAACAAGACACAGACAGAGATAATTTTTTAAGTGCACAAGGAGCTGTTGAATATGGTTTGATTGATCAGGTTTTAACAAATAGAGTGCCGAATGAAAGTAATTAATATTGCAACAATAGTTATTTCGATATATTCTTTAGATTTTGATTCTATGTTGTGAGGGCTTGATTTATGAGTAAAGACAAAAAAGGCAGCAAGGATGATGAAAAATTACTGTATTGTTCTTTTTGCGGTAAAAGCCAGGACGAAGTTAGAAAGCTAATTGCAGGTCCATCAGTTTATGTTTGTGATGAATGTGTTGAGTTATGTAACGATATAATTAAGGAAGAGCTAGAAGGTGATACTGATTTTGGTGAGGGTGAACTACCTAAGCCTAAAGAAATAAAGGCTGAGCTTGATAATTATGTGATTGGTCAGGAAAGTGCCAAAAAGATGTTGTCAGTTGCTGTTTATAACCACTATAAACGTTTAAGAAGCAATATCAAAAAAGGAGATATTGAGTTGGCAAAGTCTAATATTTTACTTATTGGACCGACGGGTTCGGGTAAAACATTACTTGCTGAAACATTAGCCAGATTACTGGATGTGCCTTTTACAATTGCGGATGCAACGACATTAACTGAAGCAGGTTATGTGGGTGAGGATGTCGAAAACATTATTCAGAAAATTCTGCAAAAATGTGATTATGATGTTGAAAAAGCCGAAACAGGGATTGTCTATATTGATGAAATCGATAAGATTACCAGGAAATCTGAAAACCCATCAATAACACGAGATGTTTCTGGTGAAGGTGTTCAGCAGGCTTTGTTGAAACTAATAGAAGGAACAGTTGCTTCAATTCCACCTCAAGGGGGAAGAAAGCATCCGCAGCAAGAATTCTTACAAGTTAATACATCAAATATTTTATTTATAGTTGGTGGCGCATTTGCTGGATTGGATAAGGTTATTAAAGATCGAACTGAAAAGGGTGGTATTGGATTTTCAGCCGAAATTAAAACCAAAGATGAAATGAAAAATGTAGGAGAACTTTTTGCACAGATTGAAGCAGAAGATCTTATTCGATATGGCTTGATACCAGAATTTGTTGGTCGTTTGCCTGTTGTCGCAACTTTGGAAGAGCTTGATGAAGATGCATTGGTTGAAATTTTAACAAAACCAAAGAATGCTTTAATTAAACAGTATCAGCATTTATTTGAAATGGAGGGTGCTGAGCTTGAGTTTAGAGAAGACTCGTTGCTAGCGATTGCTCGTAAATCAATGGAAAGAAAAAGCGGGGCGCGAGGTTTAAGAACAATTGTTGAAAATGTTCTGCTTGATACTATGTATGAAATCCCATCAGCAGAAAATATTAGTAAAGTCGTTGTTGATGAGAGTGCTATTTTAGGTGAATCTGAACCTATTTTGGTTTATCAGGACACTGAGCAGAAAAAAGCATAAAATTGAGTTTAACTCATTTTATAAAAAAGGGGGTCTTGGGTACAAGACCCCCTTTTTTTGTTCGTAGGTATATAAAAAAATTGTATAAATCAATGTATGCTAGTTTCTTTTTTGTTCCCTTGAAATCTAAAAATACTCCCCCATATATCCCAATCACAGTACGATTATATAAAGGTTCCTTTGATGGAAGAGCTGACAGTTATAAAAAATATAGATGAATTAATTCCCGTGTTACCGTTAAGGGATGTTGTGGTATATCCGCATATGGTTATTCCGTTATTTGTAGGTAGGAATAAATCAATAGATGCAATTGAAGCGGCAATGAACGATGACAAGCAATTACTTTTAGTTGCTCAGAAAGAAGCTGATATGGATGAGCCAGGATTTGACGATCTTTATCGTGCAGGCACTCTGGCAAATGTTTTACAGTTATTGAAGCTACCTGATGGAACAGTGAAAGTTCTAGTTGAAGGTGAGAGTCGATGCAAAATAAATGAATATCATGAGACTGATGGTTATTTTGCTGCTGAAGTAGGCGAGCTATCTGATCTAATAGAGATTTCAACACAGGAACAAGAAGTTCTTCAGCGTACTGCAATTAGTTCTTTTGATCAGTATGTAAAGTTAAATAATAAAATTCCTCCGGAAGTATTAAATTCATTGGCTGGTATTGATGACCTGAGTCGTCTGGCTGATACTATTGCTGCTCATATGACTTTAAAAGTTGAAGAAAAGCAACGAATGCTGGAAATGGATGATATTGTTCAGCGTATAGAGAGTCTAATGACTTTAATGGAAGGCGAAAATGATTTGCTGGAAATGGAGAAGCGCATTCGAGGCCGTGTCAAGAAGCAAATGGAGAAGAATCAAAGGGAATATTATCTGAATGAGCAAATGAAAGCGATTCAGAAAGAATTGGGGGAAATGGATGATGCAAGCAATGAGATTGAAGAGCTTGAAAAGAAAATTAAAGCTGCAGGCATGTCAAAAGATGCTAAGGAAAAGGCAGATGTCGAACTTAATAAATTAAAATTAATGTCTCCCATGTCAGCTGAAGCAACCGTGGTTCGAAACTATATAGACTGGATGGTGGGAGTGCCTTGGAAAAAGAAAACCAAGATTAGGCATGACCTTAAAGTTGCAGAAGAGGTGCTTGAAGAAGAGCATTATGGTTTGGAAAAGGTAAAAGAAAGGATTCTTGAATATTTAGCAGTGACGCAACGTGTTAAAAAATTAAAAGGACCTATTTTATGTCTGGTAGGGCCTCCTGGAGTAGGTAAAACATCACTGGGTCAGTCGATTGCGAGAGCGACTAATCGAAAATACGTACGAATGGCATTAGGTGGTGTTAGAGATGAGGCTGAAATAAGAGGGCATAGAAGGACATATATTGGTTCAATGCCAGGTAAAATATTACAGAACTTGTCCAAGATTAAGACCCGAAATCCTATGTTTTTGTTAGATGAAATTGACAAAATGGCGGCAGATTTTCGCGGTGACCCAGCTTCGGCATTGTTAGAGGTGTTGGATCCTGAGCAAAACCATACGTTTTCGGATCATTATTTAGAGGTTGATTTTGATTTGTCTGATGTTATGTTTGTAGCAACGGCAAATACCATGAATATTCCATCTGCTTTGCTGGATAGAATGGAAGTGATTCGATTGCCTGGGTATACAGAAGATGAAAAAATTAATATAGCTTGTCGATTCTTGCTTTCAAAACAACTAAAGAATAATGGACTTAAAGATTCTGAAATAAATATTTCAGAATCCGCAATAAAAAGTATTATCAGATTTTATACACGTGAAGCTGGTGTGCGTGGATTAGAGCGTGAGATATCAAAAATTTGTAGGAAAGTTGTTAAAGCTTTGTTGTTAAAGCCCCGAAAAACAAAAGTATCTGTTACGGAAAAGAATTTAGAAGATTATTTAGGTGTTAAGCGCTTTAGTTATGGTTTGGCGGAAGAGCAGGATCAAGTAGGACAAGTAACTGGGCTGGCCTGGACCGAAGTGGGTGGTGAGTTATTGACAATAGAAACAGTCGTGATGCCAGGTAAAGGCAAGCAATCAGCAACAGGTAAGTTGGGCGATGTGATGAAAGAGTCAATTGAAGCGGCTGTTACAGTTGTTAGAAGCCGAGCACAAGTGCTAGGTATTGATAATGAATTATTTCAAAAAAATGATATTCATATTCATGTTCCTGAGGGCGCAACGCCAAAAGATGGGCCAAGTGCAGGCATTGGAATGTGTACGGCAATTATTTCAGCATTAACAAAAATCCCGGTTAAAGCCAATGTTGCGATGACTGGAGAGATAACATTAAGAGGTGAGGTGTTACCGATTGGTGGTTTGAAGGAAAAGTTATTAGCTGCGCATAGAGGTGGGATTACCACGGTATTAATTCCTTCTAAGAATGAGAAGGATTTGGCTGAAATTCCTGATAATATCAAACAAAATTTAGATATTAAGCCTGTTCACTGGATAGATGAAGTCCTGGAGCATGCTTTGCAGTATATGCCAGTGCCTACCGATGTTGATAAAAAAGAAGGTGGGGATTCTAAATCAGTAAAATCTAATGAAGAAAGGAGAATTGCTCATTAGGCATGTTGAAAGTAGGGTTTTCTTGATTTTTGATAAAAAAACCTTAATAATCGCGGCACCTAGCAGTTTTTAGCTTGACACCTGCTTGGTGCAGTTGATATAAATAACGCTCTTTGTTTTACAGGTTTGATTTTGGTTTTGCAACAAAACCTAGTCTAACAAAATAGCTCGCTTAATTTCTATATACATCACTTATACATCATCACTTTACTTCCTAAGGGGGAATAATGAATAAATCGGAACTTATTGACGCAATATCGGACGCATCAGAATTAACAAAGGCAGATGCTGGTCGCGCATTAGATGGCTTTTTAAGCTCAGTAACAGAAGCTTTGAGTAATGGTGATTCCGTTGCTTTAGTTGGCTTTGGTACTTTTGCAGTAAAAGACAGAGCGGAGCGTAAAGGACGCAATCCACAAACGGGTGCAGAAATAACTATTAAAGCAGCGAAAATTCCTTCATTTAAAGCTGGTAAATCTTTAAAAGATGCTGTAAACTAGTCTTCTTTAGTCGGGTGCTTAGCTCAGCTGGGAGAGCATCGCCCTTACAAGGCGAGGGTCGGGGGTTCGATCCCCTCAGCACCCACCAGACTTTGGAGCGGTAGTTCAGTTGGTTAGAATACCGGCCTGTCACGCCGGGGGTCGCGGGTTCGAGTCCCGTCCGCTCCGCCAAATA
>Ga0209707_1000083_pt1 | contig 60926 bp, 53 predicted proteins | sample EN4Hudsemesocosm_FD_184630 | JGI IMG/M metagenome (GOLD analysis project Ga0209707, IMG submission 184630) | Methane-oxidizing microbial communities from mesocosms in the Hudson Canyon - EN4B Hudson Canyon (SPAdes) (version 2) | ecosystem: Environmental > Aquatic > Marine > Cold seeps | place... | reverse complement strand
TCAACACCACAAGCCTTACCAACCATCTTCTGCGCTAAGGTATAACCTTTAGAAGATGCTAAAGGGTCAATAGGTGTTGCAAATAAATCGGTTGTTGCTAAACCTAATGTTTCACGAGCGCGCCCAGTTAATCCTCGACCAATAATCAATGGAATACGACCACCCGCACGTACTTCATCAAATAATACCGGGCTCAGTTCAAATGTTGAAATGATCTCACCCGCAGCATTTTTAACAACGCCTTCATAGGGATAGATATCAATAACATCACCCATGTGCATGGATTGAACGTCTAACTCAATCGGTAATGCACCTGAATCTTCCATGGTGTTATAGAAGATCGGTGCGATTTTACCACCTAAACATACACCTCCACCACGTTTGTTAGGGATACAAGGAATATCATCCCCCATAAACCATAAAACAGAGTTAGTTGCCGATTTACGTGAAGAGCCCGTTCCAACAACATCACCAACGTAAGCGAGTGGAATGCCATCTTTTTGTAATTCGGCAAGCTGAGCGATAGGACCAACATTACCATCTTCATCTGGATTAATACCTTCACGAGCAATTTTAAGCATAGCTTTGGCATGTAGAGGAATATCAGGACGAGACCAAGCATCTGGTGCTGGTGATAAATCATCGGTATTGGTTTCACCAGTCACTTTAAATACTTTTACCGTGATTTTTTCCGTAACTTTTTCTTTTGATGTAAACCACTCGGCGTCAGCCCAAGACTGCATAACTTGCTTAGCGGCAGCATTACCCGCGTCCGATTTTTCTTGTACATCATGGAAGGCATCAAACATTAATAAAGTATGTGACAAACCTTTAGCTGCAATTGGCGATAACTTGTCACAATCAAGCAGATCAATCATTGGCTGAATGTTGTAACCACCTAACATGGTACCTAATAATTTAGTCGCTTGTTCAGCACTTAGAATTGAGGACCTAGCTTCACCTTTAGTGACTGCAGCCAAAAAACCAGCTTTTATATACGCCGCGTCATCAACACCGGCCGGAACACGATTTGTTAATAAATCAATTAAAAAAGCTTCTTCACCTGCTGGTGGGTTTTTAACTAACTCAACTAATTTTGCTGTTTGGTCAGCATCTAAAGCTTTAGGTACGATACCCTCAGCGGCACGTTCTGCTATGTGGTTACGATATTCTTGAAGCACGACATTCACCTTTTATAAGAGGAAATACTTAATACGTTTAATAATTGAACTCGATGTTTTAATTATCAAGACTGTGAAAAGCGGTTAAGTATCCGAGTTTAATAATTATCGATTCCTTGTTGTTAGCTGCTATTAAGTTGACGCGTAGCAAGGAATATTACAATTTATCACTATATCACCAAATATAGACGATAATTATTAGACATAGGTATCAAGCATACTTATATTTAACACTTACAGTGAAGAAATTGTTACAAGCAAAGTAATATAACCACTATAACTGCTTCTTCTACCAGCTATAAACCATATGAATACCGTTTATTTAACCAAATGATTAGTAGTGCCTAGAAAATCAGGTAGAATATACGGCAAAATTTATCCTTGCTAATGATGACAAAATTATTAGTACATTAGAACTAGAGAGCGTTTTAAATGAGTCTATATTTAGAGTACATTAAAGAAATTGAAAGTCGTAAGAATGATCTAGGATTAGCACCTAAGCCAATTGATGGCGCTGAGTTATTATCAGAAATCATCACGCAAATTAAAGTTCAAGATAACGCACACCGTGAAAATTCTCTTAACTTCTTTATTTACAACACCTTACCAGGAACAACCAGTGCCGCGGGTGTAAAAGCTGCATTTTTAAAAGAAATTATTCTTGGCGAAGTTACTGTTGCTGAAATCACAGTAGAGTATGCTTTTGAACTACTTTCTCACATGAAAGGTGGTCCATCTATTGAAGTATTACTTGATCTTGCATTAGGTGATAACGCTGCATTAACCACCCAAGCTTCAGATGTATTAAAAACACAGGTGTTTTTATACGACGCAGATACCGCTCGTCTTGAAGACGCATTTAAAGCAGGCAGCGCAATTGCTAAAGATATTCTTGAAAGTTATGCACAAGCTGAGTTTTTCACTAAGCTGCCTGAAGTAGATGCAAAAATTGAAATCGTTACTTATATTGCTGGTGAAGGTGATATCTCTACAGATTTATTATCTCCAGGTCATCAAGCTCACTCACGTGCGGACCGTGAATTACATGGCCATTGCATGAGTACACCTGAAGCTCAAGCAGAAATAAAAGCATTACAAGTTAAGCATCCTGATGCAAAAGTAATGCTTATCGCTGAAAAAGGTACTATGGGTGTAGGTTCATCTCGGATGTCTGGTGTTAACAACGTTGCATTGTTAACAGGTAAGCAAGCAAGTCCTTATGTACCTTTCATCAACATCGCACCGATTGTTGCAGGTACTAATGGTATTGCTCCTATCTTCCTAACTACCGTTGATGTAACTGGCGGTATTGGTCTTGACCTTAAAAACTGGGTTAAGAAAGTAGATGCTAGCGGTAATGCGGTTGTTGACGAAAATGGCGATGCTGTTTTAGAAGAAGCCTACTCAGTTACTACTGGCACTGTATTAACTATCGATACTAAAGCACAGAAGTTATACAACGGTGATAAAGAGCTAGCTGACATCTCTTCAGCATTTACTCCACAAAAAGTTGAGTTTATGAAAGCAGGTGGCTCATACGCAGTTACCTTCGGTAAAAAACTACAAACATTTGCAGCAGAAGCGTTAGGTGTTAAACCTGCAAGCGTTTATGCCGCTTCAAAAGAAATTTCACATGAAGGTCAAGGCTTAACAGCGGTAGAGAAGATATTTAACCGTAACGCGGTTGGTGTGGTATCTGATTCACCTCTACATGCAGGCTCAAACGTTCGTGTTAAAGTGAACATTGTTGGTTCACAAGATACTACTGGCCCGATGACATGTCAGGAATTAGAAGCGATGGCTGCTTCTACTATTTCTCCAATTGTTGATGGTGCATACCAGTCTGGTTGTCACACAGCATCAGTTTGGGATAGCAAAGCAAAAGCGAACATTCCTAAATTAATGGCATTTATGAACAAGTTTGGTTTAATCACAGCACGTGATCCAAAAGGTGTTTACCATGCAATGACAGATGTTATTCATAAAGTATTGAATGACATCACAATTGATGACCGCGCTATTATTATTGGTGGTGATTCACATACGCGTATGTCTAAAGGTGTCGCCTTTGGTGCCGATTCAGGTACGGTTGCTATCGCTCTTGCAACAGGTGAGTCAGCAATGCCAATTCCTGAGTCTGTTAAAGTTACGTTTAAAGGCCAAATGCAAGACCACATGGATTTCCGTGACGTAGTTCATTCTACTCAAGCACAAATGCTTAAACAATTTGGCGGTGAAAACGTATTCCAAGGCCGTATCATTGAAGTACATATTGGTACCTTAATGGCTGACCAAGCGTTTACTTTCACTGATTGGTCTGCAGAAATGAAAGCTAAAGCGTCAATCTGTATTTCAAACGATGAAACGCTTATCAAGTCTATTGAACTTGCTAAGAGCCGTATCCAAATTATGATCAACAAGGGTATGGAAAACGAAGCAGGTACATTAACGGGTTTAATTGCTTTAGCTGATAAACGTATTGAAGAAGTTAAGTCAGGCACTCAACCTGCACTAGCACCAGATGATGCGGCGAAGTACTACGCTGAAGTTGTAATTGACTTAGATGTTATCGATCAGCCAATGATTGCTGATCCAGATGTTAACAACGAAGACGTATCTAAGCGTTACACTCACGATGTTATCCGCCCTGTATCATTCTATGCAGACAAATCTGTAGATTTAGGTTTTGTTGGTTCTTGTATGGTTCACAAAGGTGATATGCAAATCGTTGCGCAAATGTTACGTAACCTTGAAAAACTAAATGGTACTGTTGAGTTTAAAGCACCATTAGTTGTTGCTGCACCTACCTACAACATTGTTGATGAGTTAAAAGCTGAAGGCGATTGGGAAATTCTACAAAAATACGCTGGTTTTGAATTTGACGATGCACACCCTAAAGGTGCTGCTCGTACTAAATACGAAAACATCTTATACCTAGAGCGCCCAGGTTGTAACTTATGTATGGGTAACCAAGAAAAAGCAGAACCTGGTGATACGGTTATTGCAACCTCTACACGCTTATTCCAAGGCCGTGTTGTTGCAGATACTGCAGAGAAAAAAGGTGAATCATTACTCGGTTCATCAGCGTTAGTAGTTCTTTCCACAGTATTAGGTCGTTTCCCCACTATGGAAGAGTATAAGAGCGCTGTAGAAGGTATCGACTTAACTAAGTTCACTCCTCCTACAGAAGAGATGACTACTAAATATACAGCCCAAGCAGTACCCGTTAAGGTTATCTAACTTAGTTAATAGATTTAATAATCTATATAAGCTTTAAGGGCTACTTGTCTTAGTTAAGTGAAATAACTCAACTAAGACAAGTAGCCCTTTTTTATTAAATATTTATAAAACCTACAAACCTATAGAAAGCTTTTCACTTAACTTCAAGAATTAAAGATAAAGCAACTCACTTTAATACAGTTAATGTTTATAAGTGCTCATCTAAGAACTCACCCATAGCTCTAAAAGTCTCAAGTCTGTTCTCATTAAGATCAAGGTAATGAGTACCATTTTTGAATTCTATATACTCTATATCCACACCTGCATCGTCGGCTTTATCATAAAAGCTTGAAGACTGACTGAAATTTACTTGGGTATCATGTGTACCATGAATTAATAAAATAGGTGCTTCTATTTTATGAACAAAGTTTATGGCTGATAATGACGCTAACTCATTAGCAGTTTTATCAACTGTTGGGTTACCTACTGTTTTATTGATAAAAGCACGATTACTTTCATATTTGTAATCATCTTCTGCCATATCCATTAAGCTACTAACGCCTGCAATGCTAACAATACACTTAAATTGCTTCGGCTTTTGAAAGGCAGCAGTAAGCGCAACATAGCCGCCATAACTTGCACCTACCATACAACTATTTTTAGTATCAACGAGGTCGGCTTCAGCTATCCAGTCAATAGCATCATATACATCTTGCTGCATACGTTTACCCCATTGACGATAACCTTTTGTTTCATAGGAATTGTTATAACCGGTAGAACCACGAAAATTAACTTGAAGAACAGCATATCCCTTACTAGCAAAAAATTGAACGAATGGGTCGAAATATTGGTAATCTCTACCTTGAGGTCCACCATGAGGATGTACTATTAATGGTGGTTTTTTAGAGCCGCTATTGGTAGGTAAAGTTAAATAACCATGTAACGACATGCCATCAGAAGTTTCGAACTCAAAAGGCTGTACATTTGCTAGTGCTTTCCCTTCAAGACTAGGATATTGACTAAACCAAAACCCTCCTGATTTTTTAGCTAAATCCAGCCAAAAAAACTTCGGCGGAGAATTGTCTTTTTGTGCACTTACTAAAACCTTTTGTTTATCTTCACTCAAACTATAAATACTTGCTTCGTATTGCTTGAAGCTATTTTTTACAATTGAATATATTGATGTATCTGATTTTGAAAAAAAGTGATTTTTTCGATAGTGATCAAAATAGACAGCACCAATAACTTCATCTCGATCAGCATTAAGAATTGCCGCTTCTACATCATAGTTATCATGTGAGTAAAGTAATTTATCATAAGCACCAGTTTTAATATCATATTGCCATAAAGCCATTCGATTTAATTTATGATCGCTCAATACAATTACTTTATCATTTTGAATCAAAATGGGACTGAATCGTTCACTTTCAAATGCTTTCTTTGAATGTAATATATTCCATTCATCATTGACACTTTTTCGATACCAAATATTAGTTATAGTAGGATCAAAATCATCTGAGCCAACGCCAATTAACACATCACCTTTTTGATTGGCCACCCAACTATAGACATCATACTTATTAGAAAATTGTTTTTCAAAATCATTTGTGTATACATTAACTTTATAAACAGCACTTGCTTCATCTGTAGGAGAATAAGCCTGTAAAACAATGTGATGTTTATCACTTTTCAATATAGATAAAACTCTCTTCGAGCTATGGAAGTCCGCATTTCTTTTATCATAACCATTTTTTCGTTTGGCTGAAACATCATGTAGCTCTATCAAATTGCTACCATCAATGTTAACCGCAAATAATCGGTCTATTCTGAACCTATCACCCCACATTTTTTTTGAATAACTGGCAGAGACAATTAAACGCTCATTATTGGCCCAGATAATAGAGTCCATTCTATCGCGAGACTTTTTTAGTTGGACGAGCTTGACGATTTCACTTGAGCCAAAATCACTCATAGCTAAAGATGGGCCTTCAGGGCTATTATAAATAGCCGCTATATGTTTACCATCAGGTGAAACAACAGGCTTTTGGATCATAGGTAAATGACCAAATTCTTTGTATGTTAACGTTTGTTTACCTGCATGACAGAGGAAGGTCATACCTAATAAGAGAAGGGTTATTATTATTTTTTTCATTATTGCATCCTAGCAGCCGCTTATTGATACCTTCGAAGATCGACAAAATAATTTTGATTTTCTACGAGGTGCTTTAACCTCTAATATTGACACATTCACTTACATTATTACTACTGTTTTTAATAACTTATTGAACTTAGTGGATAAACAATGATCTAAAGCAATTAATGGAAACAACAACTTCACGAATAATTAGTTTAAGCATAACCCTATACAAAAAGATCAGCATTCAACATTTGCAAGTAAAGACCTTAAAATATAGTTCCTTTTCACTATAGTATCTGTAAATTTCTCAATACCTTGAATAATTTCAATTTTAAAACCGTAATGGCCGCATATACCATAAGAGTGACGAACTAAAAATACAGACATTTGGCTAAAATTCACATTATCATTGTTGAGAATCTCTAATCGATGAAGCCTCTCACCAAGTCTTGTCTGACGATATTGCAACTGATGATCAAAATCCCAACCATAACCTTCTGAATCAACTTTATTTATACTTTGGTTGCTACAAGAACAAAGAAATATCATTGTAAATAAACTGATAATATATTTTTCTATATGAATCATTGCCATGCCATCTCTTTAAATCAAAAAAGCCAGCAAATTGCTGGCTTTAATATCACTTAAAATCACTAATTAACTGATTTTATTTTTTCTTTTTTACCGCTTTCGCATTAGGTAAATCGGTAATTGAACCTTCAAAAATTTCAGCCGCTAAGCCAATTGATTCATTTAATGTTGGGTGAGCATGAATGGTTAACGCAAGATCTTCTGCATCAGCGCCCATTTCTACTGCTAAACAAACTTCACCAAGCATTTCGCCAGCATTGATACCAACAATAGCACCACCTAAAACGCGACCTGTTTCTTTTTCAAAAATTAGTTTAGTTTTACCTTCAGTACGAGCCGATGCGATAGCACGACCAGATGCGGCCCAAGGGAAGTTTGCAACTTCAATGTTCAAGCCTTCTTCTTTCGCTTCACGCTCAGTAATACCTACCCAAGCCATTTCTGGATCGGTATAAGCAATTGAAGGGATGCAACGAGGTTCAAAGGTATGTTTCTTACCAGCAATAACTTCAGCAGCACAATGAGCTTCATGTACAGCTTTATGAGCAAGCATAGGTTGACCAACAACATCACCAATAGCGAAGATATGGTTAACGTTAGTACGAAGCTCGTTAGTTACATTGATGAAACCACGCTCATCAACATTAACACCAGCTTTATCAGCGTCTACTAAGTGACCATTAGGTTTGCGACCAACAGCAACTAAAATTTTGTCATAACGTACAGGCTCTGCAGGTGCTTTTTTACCTTCAAAGGTTACGTATAAACCATCATCTTTTGCTTCAACGGCAACAACTTTTGTTGAAAGCATAATGTTGAAACGTTTTTTAACGTAATTATTGTAAACACGAACGATATCTTTATCAGCCGCTGGAACTAATTGGTCAGCAAATTCTACTACTGAAACATTAGAGCCTAATGAGCTGTAAACTGTGCCCATTTCTAAACCGATAATGCCGCCGCCAAGTACTAACATTTCTTCTGGTACATCTTTAAGCTCTAAAGCACCAGTAGAGTCGATAATGCGAGGGTCATCTTTTGGAATAAACGGAAGATCAACTACCGAAGAGCCTGCAGCAATAATTGCATTATCAAAAGTAATAGTTGTCGTGCCATCAGCACCTTCAACCGCAATAGTGTTACTACCAGTAAATTTACCGTAACCACTAACTGTAGTAACTTTCCGTTGTTTAGCCATACCGGTTAAACCACCAGTAAGCTGTGCAATAACGCTGTCTTTCCAGCTGCGAACTTTATCTAAATCAATTTCAGGTGCGCCAAAAGTAACGCCGTGTGATGCCATTTCTTTCGCATCATCAATGACCTTAGCAACATGAAGCAATGCTTTTGAAGGAATACAACCTACGTTTAAACACACACCACCTAAGGTTTTACGACTTTCTACTAATACTACGTCTAAACCTAAATCTGCTGCACGAAAAGCAGCTGAATAGCCGCCAGGTCCTGCACCTAAAATTACTACTTGAGTTTTGATCTCGTTACTCATGCTAACCTCAAAATTAATTTTTGTTTAAAGGTAATGGTTTTATTACAAAAAATAGTAAAAATCATTACCCATATGTTTGCTGTTTTTATTGTTGGCGATTTTACGCTGTGTATTACAAAATCGCCAATGTTAATTAACAATAGCCGACTAAAGTCGACTTTTAAATGATTTGTGTCATCTTCGAGTGCTCTTGTCGAAGATTCCGGCCTAATACATAACCGGAATGACGGTTTATTTACTAAAGATTCCGGCCAAAACATAACCGGAATAACCGAAAACCTATTACAGAACCAATTTACGGATATCTGACATTACACCCGCCAAATGTACCGTAAATCTTGCTGCAATTGCACCATCAATAACACGATGATCGTACGACATAGACAATGGCAACATTAGTTTTGGTTCAAAGTCTTTGCCATTCCACTTAGGTTTCATTTCAGATTTTGATACACCTAAAATAGCAACTTCAGGCGCATTTACAATTGGCGTAAATGCCGTACCTCCGATACCACCTAAACTAGAAATAGTGAAACAACCACCTTGCATGTCTGCCGCTTTTAGCTTGCCATCACGAGCTTTAATGCTAATTTCAAGTAATTCACGTGACAACTGATGAATACCTTTTTGGTCAACATCTCGTACCACAGGTACAACTAAGCCGTTAGGGGTATCAACCGCAACACCGATGTTGATATATTTTTTCAAAATCAAACTTTCACCATCTTCACTCAAGCTTGAGTTAAAAACTGGGAAGGTGCGTAACGCATCAGCTGCTGCTTTAAGAATAAAAACTAGCGGCGTAATTTTAAAACCAAGTTTTTGTTTTTCACAAACAACATTTTGCTCTTTACGGAACGCTTCAACATTGGTGATATCAGCTTCATCAAATTGGGTAACATGCGGAATCGTTACCCAGTTGCGATGTAAAAATGGTCCTGAAATCTTCTGAATACGAGTCAGTGGCTTAGTTTCAATTTCACCAAATTTAGAGAAATCGATTTGCTTAGCACTTACAACTTGCAAACCGCCCTCACCTGCTGCGACCGAACTACCTGCATTCGCTTTAGGACGTGACAATTCATACTTAACATACGACTGAACATCTTCTTTTAAGATACGATTCTTATTACCAGTGCCTTTAACAAGCGCTAAATCGACACCAAATTCACGCGCAATACGGCGAATAGAAGGTGAGCTATAAATATTACCCTTGCTTACATTACCTGATTGTGGGTGATGTGGTACTGGTGCACTTTTTGGCGCTTTAACTGGTGCAACTTTACTTACAGGAGCAAGCACGGGCGCCGCAACCGGCTCTTCAACAACTACTTCGGAGCCACTTGAAGTTTCAAGTTTAATAACAACAGAGCCTTGTTTAACTTTATCGCCAACAGTAATAAATACTTCTTTTACCGTGCCTGCATGTGACGAAGGTACGTCCATTGTGGCTTTGTCAGTTTCTAAAGTAATTAAGCCGTCTTCTTCTTCAATAACATCGCCAACAACAACTAATACTTCAATAACTTCAACTTCACCATCTTCACCGATATCTGGCACAACAATGTCAATGATTTCACTTGCAGTACTTACCACAGGGGCTTCAACTACTGGAGCAGGAGCAGTTGCTACTTCTTCAGCAACAACCACTTCTGGCTCTGACGCAGCGTGTTCTGTTGAAGCTTCGGCACCGGTCTCCCCTTCACCTGTCATTTCGGCAATAACGTCGCCTTCTTTAATTTTATCACCAACACTGACCATTAATGCGGTAAGTTTTCCTGAAAATGGCGCAGGAATATCCATCGATGCTTTATCCGTTTCAACGGTAATAATCCCGTCGTCGGCATCTAAAGAATCGCCAACAGCAAAACATATTTCAATTATTTCAACTTCATCGCCACCAACATCTGGGACAAGAATTTTTTGACTATCTGACATATTAATTCTCCGCCTTGTTATGCGTAAAGTGGGTTAAGTTTTTCAGTATCGATATTGAAGCTTTTTATCGCATCAGTAACGACTGAACGTTTAATATCGCCACGGTTTGCCAGTTCAAATAATGCAGCAACAACAATATAGGCCGCATTCACTTCAAAGTGAGTACGTAAGTTTGCACGGCTATCACTACGGCCAAAACCATCGGTACCTAAACAACGATATTCTGTATCGATGAAACCACGAACTTGATCTGAATACGATTTAATATAATCAGTTGCCGCAATGGCTGGGCCATTTTCTTTCGTGATAACGGTAGAAACATAGGCTTGTTTTTGTTCACTCTCAGGGTGGAGCATATTCCAGCGAGTTACGTCTTGTCCGTCACGGGCTAATTCATTAAATGAAGTTACCGAATATACGTCGCTCGAAATTCCATAATCTGCACTTAATATTTGAGCAGCTTCACGCACTTTTTGTAAAATAGTACCAGAGCCCATCAATTGCACATTCGCTTTCGCTTTTTTCTTCGGCGTTACCGTTTCTAACTTGTAAATACCTTTGATGATTTGATCAGCGATATCTTTCTCTTCTGGTAAAGCTGGGTGCTGATAGTTTTCGTTCATTAAGGTCATGTAGTAGAAAATACTTTCATCGTTTTCATACATACGGCGTAAACCGTCACGAACAATAACCGCAACTTCATAACCATATGTTGGGTCGTAAGTTACACAGTTAGGGATTAAACCCGCTTGCACATGAGAATGACCATCTTGGTGCTGCAAGCCTTCACCATTAAGTGTTGTTCGACCAGCCGTTGCTCCTAATAAGAAACCGCGTGCTTGGCTGTCGCCTGCTGCCCATGCTAAATCACCAACACGTTGGAAACCAAACATTGAGTAATATATATAAAAGGGGATAGTAGTCGCATTACAGGTTGAATAAGACGTACCCGCAGCAACCCAAGAAGCCATAGCACCTAATTCGTTAATGCCTTCTTGCAGCACTTGCCCTTTTTTATCTTCACGGTAATAAGCCACTTGGTCAGCATCTTGTGGAATGTATTTTTGTCCTTCATTGGCATAAATACCTACCTGACGGAACAAACCTTCCATACCAAAAGTACGCGCTTCATCTGGAATAATTGGCACAATACGCTTACCAATTTTTTTATCTTTTAATAAGGCATTTAAGACACGAACAAAGGTCATAGTTGATGAAACTTCACGATCTCCACTGCCCTTTAAAATAGCGTCAAAGATCTTAAGAGGTGGAATTTCTAAGCTTTCTTCTGCTTTAACACGACGTGCAGGTAATGAACCACCTAACGCTTCGCGACGTTCTTTCATGTATTTAAATTCAGGACTATCTTCTGGGAATTTATAAAAAGGTAAGTCTTCAATTTGATCGTCACTAATAGGCATATTAAAGCGATCGCGGTAATGCTTAATTGACTCAACATCCATTTTCTTTACGTTATGAGCAATATTTAACGCCTCGCCTGACGCGCCTAACCCAAAACCTTTTACCGTTTTTGCTAAAATAACCGTTGGACGACCTTTAGTTTCTAAGGCTTTTTTATAAGCAGCATAAACTTTAACAGGATCATGGCCACCACGGTTTAAACGATAGATATCTTCATCAGACATATTCGCTACTAAAGCAGCCGTTTCTGGATATTTATTAAAGAAGTTCTCACGCGTATACTTACCGCCTTTCGCTTTACAGTTTTGGTATTCACCATCAACCGTTTCTTCCATTAACTGGAGAAGTTTTCCAGAAGTATCACGAGCTATTAATGCATCCCAATAAGATCCCCAAATAACTTTAACAACTTCCCAGCCAGCACCGCGGAAAGTTCCTTCAAGCTCTTGAATAATTTTACCGTTACCACGAACAGGACCGTCTAAACGCTGTAAGTTACAGTTAATCACAAACGTTAAGTTATCTAATCCTTCTCGAGAAGCTAAACCGATAGCCCCTAGTGATTCTGGCTCGTCAGTTTCGCCATCACCTAAATAACAATATACGCGCTGGCCTGAACAATCTTTAATACCACGATCTGTTAAGTACTTAAGAAAACGTGCTGTATAAATAGCTTGAAGTGGACCTAAACCCATTGACACAGTAGGGAACTGCCAGAAGTCTTTCATCAAATGTGGATGTGGGTAAGAAGATAAACCTTCACCATCACACTCTTGACGGAAGTTGTCCATTTGCTTTTCAGTTAAACGGCCTTCCATAAACGCACGAGCGTAGATACCAGGGGAAATGTGACCTTGAGCGAAAATAAAATCGCCACCGTCTTTATCTGAAGCGGCTTTAAAGAAATGGTTAAAACCTACATCATAAAGCATTGCTGAAGAGGCAAAGCTACCAATATGGCCACCGAGCTCTAAATCTTTTTTAGAGGCTCTTAATACTAAAACTAACGCATTCCAACGAATAGCGGCACGGATACGTGATTCTAACGTTTGATCACCAGGCATATTAGGCTCTTGCCCTGGAGGTATAGTATTTACATAAGCTGTTTTAGCATCAAACGGTAAATGTGTACCGCTGCGACGAGCTTGGTCGATTAATTTTTCAAGAAGAAAATGGGCACGGTCTGGGCCTTCATTTTCTAAAACAGCTTCCATTGACTCGATCCATTCTTGTGTTTCTAATGAATCAATATCTAGTTTAGGGAGTTCAGACATAGTAATTACTCTTCTCCAGTTATTTAATTAATGGTTATAAAATAAATTGTTAAAAATTATAGGACGGAATTAATCCGACCGTAAGTTTTGTTGTTCTTTTCGTATTAATTTTTCAGTAAGTTAATACTCACTACGCTGCATACGCCTCATTGAACGTTGCATGCGAGAATTCTCTTGTGACGCTTTTAATAAAACTTCTTCAATGAAGGCAAGGTGGCGATGACTAGCCCCCCAAGCTTTTTGTGGTTGCCCACTAACAATGGCGTCTAATAACCTTTTTCGGTAATCCGCCATTTGTGAAAAAATATCAGGTCTTTTGGCCAATATTTTCAGGTTTTGTTCAATATTATCAATCAACAACGACGACATACTGCGTGCTAAATGTAAAATAACGGCATTATGAGATGCACTGCAAATAGCCAAGTAAAATTCAAAAATAGCCTTTGCTTCTAATCGATAGTCATTTTCTAATTGTGCATTACCAATGTTGTCGTGTTGTTTTTGTATCTCGGAAAAATCAGTATCAGTGCCACGCATTGCCGCATAATAAGCAGACATGCCCTCAATACCATGACGAAATTCTAATAAATCAAATTGTGACTCATTGCTTTTTGCCATAAGCTCAAAAAGAGGATCTTCTAAGCCAGCTAAAATATTATTGCTAACAAAAGTACCTCCGCCTTGCTTTCGAGTAACAAGTCCTTTGGCTTCTAGCTTTTGTATTGCTTCTCTTAACGATGGTCGTGAAACTTCAAATTGCAACGCGAGCTCACGCTCAGGTAAAAGTTTTTCACCCGCCTTTAAGCTGCCTTCCAATATCATTTCTTCAAGCTGAGCTAAGATCACATCACAAAGCTTCTTCGGCTTTAACGATTTAGCTGAGCTTGGCTTAACGACTGTTTTATTTGATCGTTCACTATTCATTTAAATAATTCGTTTTGGTTAGTCATTCACAAGTAAGAAGCACATTGTTTATCAACCTCATCAACCAGCAGATTGGTAAATTGGTATTACCATTTGATTTCCGCGTATAAAAATAGCAAATAAACGAGTTTTTGTAAACAGAATTTAGTTGGTTCTGGTAGATTTGCCAACTTAAATATTAGAGCTAAAGCTTAAAACAGTCGTTTAATATCTATTAATTTGATTGAAATTGTAAAAAAAGGATTGGTAAGACCAATCCTTTTTTATGTAATTAACAAGGTAAATAAACAGTACCTGCATAGGAACAGGTGAATATTATTTTGTTATGAAATAACGCCGCCTAAAGTCAGTACAGCAACAACGGCAAGTAACAACAATAAATTACGTTTAGCTAAACGCACAAGTAAACAAGGCTCTGCGGTACAGTCTTGTTTATCAATCATCATGTCTTCAGATTTTTTTGCAACATCACCGAGTACTTGGTCGGCAGGTTTCTTAACGTCAAAGAAACTCTCTAGCCACACGGGTAAAGCTTTTGAGAAATGTCCAACCATCATATAACCAAACGAAGTTAACCGTACAGGTAACCAGTCAAGCCAGAATAACAAGGCTTTAAAGTGTGAATAAACATCCGAGTCCATCGTTGTTAATAGCTCATCAGATTTCACGACAATTTCATCTTCTTCAGCTGTGCTGCTTTCTTCACTGTTTTCTTCTGCTTTAACGGCTTCTGCAGTGTCGGGGGCATCTGCTTTATCAATAAATACTTCTGAACTTTTATCAACTACCTGCTTTTCAAGTAACGTAGTTAACAAGCGATAAAATACTACGCCTGGTGCGCCGAAAAATATGAAGAACAACATAATAGCGATGTAATAACGGTAGTTAAGCCAGATAAGTGTTTGACCAAAGCCCATTTCTGGCAGATTTTTATCTTGTATTAACTGTGAATGATGCAACTGACAAGTGGTTAATTCGCCACGAAATGCCGCCATTAAATAATTTTTATAAGTATCACGGGTCGCAAAGCTACCAAAACAAATAATCAATACGACAGTAGAAAGTATTAAATGCAAAAAACTGTCATCTATTAACATTAAGATAAAATAAATAACAAAAACTGGTGCCAGCAGTAATGCCAACACACCAACAACACCCTGCCACGACTTTTCCAATACATTAAAATTTTGCAGTAAAGAGAGGTAGCGTTGGTAGTAGGTTTTAAATTGCCAAAATGGTGAAGACAAATAACGCTCAGCAGCCAAAGCAATTAATAAACTAATTAAACTCATTGATATTCCTGTTTATCTTTGATTGTTTAAAATTCTGTATTTATAGCGCATTCAAACATTGGCGAAAATAATGCCAATTAAACGACTGCCCCGGATCAGTTTTACGATTTGGTGCAATATCACAGTGCCCTACAATATTATTATGACTAATTAACGGGTAGCTTGCTTGTAATTTTTTCACTAAAAGTGCAAGTAATTGATATTGTTCTTCAGTATAAGGAATATCATCAGTGCCCTCCAGTTCGATACCAATAGAAAAATCATTGCATTGCTCGCGCCCATCAAAAGCAGATACACCGGCATGCCACGCTTTGTTATTAAAAGAGACGTATTGAATAATCTTACCATCACGCCTTATTAAACAATGAGCGGATACTTTCAAATGAGCAATTTCTTTAAAATAAGGGTCGGCATTTTCGTCAAGCTTGCCCAAAAATAAATCAGTAATATAAGGACCACCAAACTGAGCAGGAGGAAGAGATATATTATGTACAACCAACAAGCTAATTTCGCGACAAATATCTGCTGTGCTCTCTTTGCTAGATTCTATTTGCCGCTTATTGTCAGACTCTCTAGTACTTTCTCTAATACTAAAGTGCGGCGAATGTTGATGTTCTACGCCAGTTAACCAGCCATCTTTTATACAGATATCTTTCACTGAAGTTTTGAAATTGTTCATTTATTCTAGCCATTTTATAAGGAATATTAAATTTTCACAGAGTAAATCAAAAAAAATCGATGTACACTTAGCATTGTAATTTACTCGCTAGCTTAACTTAAACCAAAATTAAAACTAAATCTTGAACTTATTATCATTATGACTGAAGAAGATGCAACAAATAAAATGGGTAAAACCTTTGTCTGGATTGCTTGGATCGTTGCCATTGTACTTTTAGTCTATGGCTTTCAAAACATGCTGGATGAGCAATGGAATCCAAATAGCGATCCTCAGTCTTATATAGCACAAGGCGGTGAAACCGAAGTTCACTTGCAGCAGAACCGTCAGGGCCATTATTTAGTGCAAGGAAAGATCAACACACACGAGGTAACTTTTTTATTAGATACCGGTGCTACTCAAGTCTCTATCCCTTTACATATAGCAAAAACATTACAATTACCTGAATTTGGTAAATACTCAGTAGAAACAGCCAATGGCTCAGTAGTTGTTACCCAAACTAAAATAAAGCAGTTAAGTATTGGCAATATAATACTGGCTGATGTTGCTGCTCATATAAATCCAGGCATGCAAAGTAGTGAAATTCTATTAGGTATGAGTGCCTTAAAAAGAGTAGAATTTAGCCAAAGAGGCAAGCAGTTAACATTAAGAGCCTATTAAGCGCTCTATTGCACAAATACTGTTTATCCCTAACTACTAATATTCCATGAATGTTAAGTAGATAAAAACACCAATCAAAATTACAAAAGAGAAAACGAATGCTTTCAACCGCACTTTTACAAGATATTGCCACAACTGTTGCTTGGGCATTAAATGAAGACCTAGGCCAAGACTTAGCATCAGCGCAGCAACACCAAGCGACTGAACTAGATATTACTGCCGCGCTAATTCCGCAGTCGAACAAGGCAATCGCCACTATTATTAACCGCGAAGACTGCATTGTTTGCGGAGTCGCTTGGGTTACTGAAGTATTTAAACAACTTGATGATGCACTAGGCCATAGTGATACAGAGCAAACAAATATCACTTGGTTTGTTAACGATGGTCAAATGGCTAAAGGCAATACTGTATTATGTGAACTCTCTGGTAATGCCAGAGCATTGTTAACGGGTGAGCGTGTTGCCCTAAATTTTTTACAAACACTTTCGGGTACCGCGACACTTACGAGTTCTTATGTACAAGAATTAGCGGGCAGTAAAACCCAGTTATTAGATACAAGAAAAACCCTACCGGGTTTACGAAGTGCTCAAAAATACGCGGTGACTTGTGGTGGCGGAAAAAACCATAGAATAGGCTTGTTTGATGCCTTTTTGATCAAAGAAAATCATATCGCTGCCTGTGGCTCAATTAAAAATGCGGTGGCAACAGCCAAAAGTAATCACCCTAATATAACGGTAGAAGTGGAAGTAGAAAGCCTTGATGAACTAAACCAGGCGATTGATGCTGGTGCTGATATCATAATGTTAGATAACTTCACCACCACTATGATTGAACAAGCAGTAACAATCACCAATGGCAAAGCCAAACTTGAAGTCTCAGGCAACATGACCATTGAAACATTAAAAGAATACACCCAAGCCGGTGTTGACTATATTTCTTCAGGGGCATTAACCAAACATATGAACGCCATAGATTTATCGATGCGCTTCTCTTGAGTCAAGAGCAATCAAGAAAAATTGAAAATAGCTAATTTATATAAATCACAACCGTCAACGAATTGTTTAATAAATGTTCGATCCGTATAAAAAAACAGTTACGAAGATGTTAATAATTAAGGATTTAACGCTTTTTCGCTGTTTTTTGCAAAAAGATCGCAACAAAATTTTACATTTGTAAAAAAATGTCGCAGTATCAATTTAGCCCCCGTAAACAAATGGAATATTATTACTATGAAAAACATACAAACTATGAAAAAAAGTGCGCAAAAGGGTTTTACCCTAATTGAATTAATGATCGTTGTCGCGATTATCGGTATTTTAGCAGCCGTTGCATTACCTGCTTATCAAAAATATACAATCCGTGCTCAAGTATCTGAAGGTGCTATTGCCGCTGCAGCGATGCGTTTAGAGGTAACTGAGTCTTTCGGTGATGGTGGTCTTCCCGGTCTTGTACTTTTAGCTGCTGAAGTTGCAGCGGATCAAGCGGCTCTGACTACCGATAGAATTACTGCTATAGCTGTTAACGGTGTTACTGGTGAGATTACAGTAACTTTAGCCGGTATTGCTCAATTAGGCGCACTTACAACTTATGGACTTATGCCTTCAATTGGCGGAGCTGCAATTGCTAATGACAATGCAACTGGTAGCATAGTTTGGACTTGTACTTCTACAGCTGCCAATGCAGGTGCAGGTATAATATCAACTACTAACATTGATACCGATTTCTTACCTGCTGAGTGTCGTTAATAGTAATGTATTAAAGAAATTAAATGCATGAAGTGTGTTTAAAACGTCTTATTTTAAAAGCTCCTTCGGGAGCTTTTTTTATACAAAGACTGAAAGTACAATATATAGTTTTGAAAAGAAAAGTTTAAAAGCCTTAGCTCTAAGTGTATTACTTCTACGTTAATGATTTATAAAGTTTATCAATATTCTAAATACATTATTTTTTAATTTCAAAGCTTATAAATCTCCAATACCCCCATATTTTTAGACTGTATACTTGGGTTTCAAATGAATTTCAAACTCCCCTAAATAGTAAATGAATTAATTACCAGTTAAGTTACTTAGTTTTTTTGTTTTTTACGCTAAAAGTAAGTTACACTCATATAATCATATAGTACTTTATAATACCCATAAGGTTATCGTCAAAAAGTCATGAAAGGAAGTCATCAACAATCAAGCCTATTATCGGCTTTAACCAAACAACAATTAGTGCCTTTAGATAAGGTGGATGAAGTTAATGCGGGTTTTATTTCACAATCTAAACCGTTTATCCGTTATTTGGTTGAAGACAAACATTATCATGGCCCCACCATTGCGAGTATTTTATCGAAAAGTTTTGGTTACCCGCATATAGACTTAACCACTTTCGATACTACTTTAGTGCCTGAAGGGGTGCGAAACGAAAAACTTATTCGTAAACATAATGCCCTACCGCTATTTTTACGTGGCAGAGTTTTATTTATCGCGATGTCAGATCCGACTAATATTGATGCCCTTGAAGAAATTCAATTTAATACCGGCTACAGTACAGAGTTAATATTAACTGACGAAAACAGCCTACAAACTTGCATTGAAAAGGTTTTAGAAGCAGAAAGTGACGCCCTTGATATTAACGAGATGGATGCTGAAGAACTCTCTGACATGGGTGTTGATGAAGGACCTAAGGAAGATAACAGCGTATCAAATGAAAAAGACGACGCGCCCATTGTTGTTTATATTAATAAAATCTTATTAGATGCTATTAAAAAAGGCGCCTCTGATTTACATTTTGAACCTTATGAAAAAGCTTACCGTATTCGATTTAGAATTGACGGTATTTTATCCGAAATCGCAAAACCACCGGTCTCCTTAGCTTCTAGAATGGCAGCCCGTTTAAAAGTAATGTCGAAACTTGATATTGCCGAACGTCGTGTGCCACAAGATGGTCGTATTAAACTGGCACTTTCTAAAAAGAAGTCCATCGATTTTCGTGTTAGTACTCTCCCTACCATGTGGGGTGAAAAAATAGTAATGCGGATACTGGACTCTTCCAGTGCCATGTTGGGCATTGAAATGTTAGGGTATGAGGCCGATCAAAAGAAAATTTATACCGATGCCTTAGATCAACCGCAAGGCATGATTTTAGTGACCGGGCCAACAGGCTCAGGTAAAACCGTATCGCTTTATACCGGGTTAAATATTCTTAATACCTCTGAACGAAATATTTCTACAGCAGAAGATCCGGTAGAAATTAACTTAGAAGGTATTAACCAAGTACAAATAAATAACCGTGCAGGGTTAACCTTTCCAAACGCTTTACGCTCTTTTTTACGACAAGATCCTGATATTGTCATGGTTGGTGAGATTCGTGATTTAGAAACCGCAGAAATTGCTATTAAGGCAGCCCAAACCGGTCATTTAGTATTATCAACGCTACATACCAACTCAGCGGCTGAAACCTTAACCCGCTTATTGAATATGGGTGTTCCCGCTTATAACGTGGCAAGTTCGGTTAGTATTATTATTGCCCAACGTTTAGCAAGGCGCTTGTGCCCGCAATGTAAAACTGAAGAAGTGTTGACTCAAACACAATTACAGGAACAAGGTTTTTTACCTGAACAAATAACTGATATAAAATTATTTAAACCTGTAGGGTGTGACCACTGCACCAAAGGTTATAAAGGCCGAGTAGGTGTTTATGAGGTGATTAAAATAAGCCCTGAAACTGCTCGAATTATTATGGACGGCGGCTCAGCACTCGATATTGGCCAACAATGCCAAACAGAGGGTTATAATAATCTAAGACAATCTGGTTTAGTAAAAGCCGCTAAAGGTGTCACCAGTTTAGAAGAAATAAACAGAATAACTACCGCTTAGCTTTAAGAATAATACCTTAGAGCAATAGCTTTAAGAAAAACAATTTACATTTAGTGAAATAAATAAGTCACCATTAAAAGAATAATCAGAGGTCACTATGGCAGTAACTAGAACATTAGGCGGCAAAAAAGCCGGCAAAGATAAAAAAGTTAAGGTTAAAGCACTGGATGTTTTTGTATGGTCAGGTGTTAATCGTAAAGGTAAAAAAATTGGTGGCGAACTATCCGCTAAAAGCGCTATTGAGCTTAAAGCACAATTGCGTAAACAAGGGATAACGCCAGGCAAGATTAAAAAGAAAGCTAAACCGCTTTTTGGTGCCAGTGGTGAAAAAGCGATTAAGCCTGCAGACATTGCCGTGCTAACTCGTCAAATTGCTACCATGCTAGCGGCCGGTGTACCTTTAGTTCAAACCATTGAAATGATCGGCTCGGGTAATGAAAACCCTAAAATGCAAAAGCTGCTTGCTGAAATTGGTAATCAACTTCAAGCAGGTATTCCTCTTTCTGCCTGTTTACGTGAACACCCGCTTTATTTTGATGACCTGTACTGTGATTTAGTTGAATCAGGCGAACAGTCTGGCGCTTTAGAAACAATTTTTGGCCGAATAGCTAGCTATAAAGAAAAAGCAGAAGCGCTAAAATCAAAAATCAAAAAAGCGATGACTTACCCTATTGCGGTATTGGTTATTGCCGCTATTGTAACCTCTATTTTATTAATATTTGTTGTACCTGTTTTCGATGAAATTTTTCAGAGTTTTGGTGCTGAATTACCTGCATTTACTCAAATGGTCATTGGTATTTCAGAATTTATGCAAGCTTATTGGTATTTAGGCTTGGCGGGAATATTTGCCGGAATATACTTATTTAAAAGAGCCCATAGAAATAGCCAAAAATTACGTGACCAAACAGATCGCGCTATTTTAAAAATCCCTGTTATCGGTAGCCTTTTAGACAAAGCGGCTGTGGCGCGTTTTGCTCAAACACTATCGACCACCTTTGCTGCAGGTGTGCCATTACCCGATGCCCTTCAATCTGCGGCTGGCGCTTCTGGAAATGCAGTATACCGTGATGCCATTTTAGAGATAAAAGCTGAAGTGACCTCGGGCATGCAAATGAATTTAGCGATGCGAAATTGTCAAATTTTCCCAGACATGGTTGTACAAATGGTTGCCATTGGTGAAGAGTCTGGTGCGGTTGATGACATGTTATCTAAAGTGGCTACGGTGTATGAACAGCAAGTAGATGATGCAGTTGATGGCTTAACAGCCCTGCTAGAGCCGATGATAATGGCCGTGTTAGGTGTTGTTATCGGTGGTTTAATCATTGCCATGTATTTACCGATATTCCAAATTGGCGCCATTGTTTAAGTCGTTTAAGCCACGTTCATGCCATGTAAGGAAACGTTTTGTTAGCACAAGTAGTAATAGTATTTGAAGCAATGCCGATATTTTTTTATATCAGCGTTGCTTTATTGTCTTTAACCGTAGGTAGCTTTTTAAATGTCGTTGTTTATCGACTACCTAAAATGTTAGAGCGAGAATGGTACGGCGAATGCCGTGAATTTCTCGCAGAAGAAGTGAGTAATATCCCGGCTAAAGAGCTTCCTTTAATGTCGCTTTCTAAACCCGACTCTACTTGCCCTAAATGTTCTCATAAAATAAGATTTTATGAGAACATTCCGGTATTAAGTTGGCTGTTTTTAGGAGGTAAATGCAGCCAATGTAAAAACACTATCGCTAAAAGATATCCGTTAGTTGAGTTAACTACTGCTGTTTTAAGCATTGTTATCGCCTACATTTATGGTGTATCGTCAATTACCCTGTTTATGCTATTGCTTACGTGGGGCCTAATTGCACTTACTTTAATTGATCTTGACCACATGTTATTGCCCGATCAAATCGTTATGCCATTGTTGTGGCTAGGATTATTGTTCAATATCAGCGGTGGTTTTGTCCCCTTACAAGATGCTGTTATTGGTGCTGCCGTCGGTTATATGAGCTTATACAGTGTTTTTTGGTTATTTAAATTATTAACCGGAAAGGAAGGTATGGGCCATGGAGACTTTAAACTGTTTGCACTTTTTGGTGCGTGGATTGGCTGGCAATTACTGCCGATACTCATTTTAATGGCTTCTGTCGTTGGTGCTGTTGTTGGTATTTCTTTAATGGCTTTTAAAGGACATAAACGTGAACAGGCTATCCCATTTGGACCTTACCTAGCAGTAGCAGGTTGGGTGTGTATTTTGTGGGGAGAAGGTATTTGGTCTTGGTATTTAAGTTTTATACTCTAGTATTTAGCACACCTGAAAACTTGAAGGCATCACTAGATACCATGACTAGACAACATGCTAGATAACATACTAGATAACATTCATTAGATCATCATGACTTCATTTATTGTAGGTTTAACAGGGGGCATTGGTAGCGGAAAAACCACTGTTGCTAATATGTTTGCCCAATTAGGTATCGATATAATTGATGCTGATATTGTCGCTCGCCAAGTTGTTGAACCGAACACTCCCGCTCTACTCAGCATTATTGAACATTTTGGTGATGACTATCTTGATGGCTCTGGCCAACTTAACCGCGCACTTCTTCGATCACGTATTTTTAGTTTTCCAGAGGACAAAGCATGGCTTAACCAGTTGCTTCATCCTATTATTCGCAACAAAATTCTCGCAGACATTAAGTTAAGTAACAGTGCTTACTGCCTATTAGTTGCCCCTTTATTATTAGAAAATAAACTCGATAATCTTGTTGATCGTGTTCTGGTTATAGATATCAAAGAAAGTGTTCAAATGATAAGAACATTAAAGCGAGATACTAGTGGTGAAGCTGAAATAAAATCAATAATTGCCAGTCAAATGTCTAGAAATAAAAGATTAGCCGCGGCAGATGATGTTATTGATAATAGCCACTGTGATTTGAACTTGACTAAAGAACAAGTAAGCCACCTTGATTCCCTTTACCGCCAATATGTTAAAGTAAAATAAAAAAAATAGAAAAAATTAGCCATTTTATTTAACTATGGTTAATATAATACAAATCATCGACCAAAAATCAATCACTTTTAGGTTTCTACGCAGTACGCTATGGCAACGATATTATATGAGCACCCGCTTAATGAGAGAATACGGAATTATTTAAAACTTGAGCAGTTATTCTCTCAAGTTGATAGCTGCTTGCCTGAAAACATAGCTAAATACCACCAAGTATTTTTTAATGCCTTATTTTCGATTATAGACTGCCTTGAGCGAAATGATATTCGTGGCGATCTCATTAAAGATCTTGAAAAGATAGAACAAAACTTAGTGATTTGGTCAAAATCCCCTGAGATCGATAGCAGTGCAATTAATGAAAATATACAGCAAACGGTTCAATTGTCTTGTCAGCTAAAGGGTAATAGCCCTACTTGGTGGCAACTTAAAGAAGACAAGCTCATTAGTTCTTTAAAACAACGCTTTGCTATTCAAGGCGGTAATGCCAGTTTTGACTTGCCTCAACTACATTTTTGGATCAATCAAAAAACAGAAACAATATCAAAAGACATTAGCCATTGGGTTTCATTACTCGACTCTGTTCGAAATGCTTTGTTCCTAATCCTTAAATTTATACGTCAGCGTGGCGAATTTAACAAAATTGAAACAGAAAGTGGCTTTTATCAAGACAGCGGTGAAGGTATTTTACTGTTGAGAATTAAAGTGCCACAAGATGCTCAATATTACCCAAGCGTAAGTGGTAACAAGTTTCGTTATTCAATCAGGTTTATGTTGCCTTGTGAGGAGAGCGGTAGACGCTATTCAAATCAAGCCACTCAATTTCAACTTGCCCGCTGTTAAATCACTTTCTTCTTAAGTGTAATTCCCCCTAAGTCATAGTAATCAACCCTAAGTCGGTTTAAGTTATTTATTCTATAATCCGTCATTCCGGTAACCTTTTAGAGCGGAATCTGTGCCATTTAAGCGCGAGATCCCCGACAAAACAACTCGGGGATGACTATTATAATACTGTTATAATGTTATGTGCATATCCCGAGTTCGCGTTAATTATTTGACCAAAACATACTGAAATATTTTTATTGTCCAAATCATTGAGTGTATAATTAAGCATTAGTAATTAAGCATTAGTAATTAAGAAAGTGAAGTTATGTCCTTAAAAGTCCCCTGCCCTCAATGTCAAAAAGAAGTTCTTTGGCAACCAGAAAGCTTATTCAAACCATTTTGTAGCGAACGATGTCGATTAATAGATCTTGGTGACTGGGCAGATGAAAACCATAAAATATCTCAACCTTCACAAAGCCCTACCCCATTAACCGAAGAGATGCTTGACGCTTTAGAAGATGAGTTTTTAATGAACAACAAATTCTTTGTCGAGCCTGAGTAGTTTCACTTAAGCAGTTATCCAAACCATATTTGACCAGTCAGAGTCAAATTAACAAAACTCAGCCATTACTAAGCTGACTATTTCTTTATTTGCCTCTGGAAAATCTAATACATCAAGCTGTTTAACCTTATGCCAAGCTTCTTCTTGGCCTTCCAGAGCCTTTGGCTCAAGTAAAAAGTTATCAACAATAAAGACCTCTAAGCACACCTGTTTATCTCCATAATCGTGGGTAATCGCTGTAAGTGGTTGGCACGATAATACTTCAATATTAACTTCCTCTTTAAGCTCTCTAGCTAGTGCCTGTGAAACTGTTTCACCATGCTCTACCTTACCCCCTGGAAACTCCCATTTGCCCCCTTGGTGAGCATCTATCGCACGCTTTGTAAGGAATACTTGCTTATCTCTATAAATAACTCCTACCGCTACATGTATAATTGTTGTCATTACCATTTCCTGTCTATTCAAAAGTTATTTGTTGTTAAATGAGCATAAAAAAAGCGGCTAAGCCGCTTTTTAAACTACCTACAAACTTTTAAGAAAGTTTACCGTGGCATTGTTTATACTTTTTACCCGAGCCACATGGGCATGGTTCATTACGCCCTACTCGTGGAGTTGACGGTTTTTCATGACCAGGTTCAGCGACTTGGTGAGTATATTCTTTTGGCACTTCTTCAGATTTACGACGTTGATCTTCAACGGCTTCAACATCTGATTCAGCTTGAATTTTAACTTTACTTAGAATACCTATAACGTCATATTTCAAGTTCTCTAGCATTTCACTAAATAATTCAAAAGATTCGCGTTTATATTCTTGCTTAGGATTTTTCTGAGCATAACCACGCAAGTGTATACCTTGACGTAGGTGATCCATAGCCGCTAAGTGTTCTTTCCAATGAGAATCTAAACTTTGTAACATTACCGCTTTTTCAAATTGACGGATAACATCAGCCCCGACCATTTCTTCTTTATCGGTATAAGCTTTTTCAAAATCAGCAACGATTTTTTCACGTAAACTTTCTTCATGTAGTTTACTGTCTTCATCTAACCAATTCTGAAGGGGTAATCCGGTATTAAACTCACCTTTAATACGTTCTTCAAGCCCATTAACATCCCACATTTCAGCAAGTGATTGTGGCGGAATATGTTGATCAATAACGCCATTGATAACATCACCACGAATTGCTTGAATCACATCACCGATTTGTTCTTCATCAAGTAATTCGTTACGTTGTTCGTAAATAACCTTACGTTGGTCGTTGGCAACATCATCAAACTCTAATAACTGTTTACGCATATCAAAGTTTCTGCCTTCAACTTTTCGTTGAGCATTTTCAATACTACGAGTTACCCATGGGTGCTCAATAGCTTCTCCGTGTTCCATACCTAATTTACGCATCATATTAGCAATACGTTCAGAGGCAAAGATTCTCATTAGTGAATCTTCCATTGATAGGTAGAAACGCGTGGAACCTGAATCACCTTGCCGACCAGAGCGACCTCGAAGTTGATTATCTATTCGACGTGACTCGTGACGCTCGGTTGCAACAATATGTAAACCACCTAATGCTAGCACTTTATCGTGTTCAATTTGCCAGTCTGCTTTTACTTTCTCTATTTGTGCATCTGTTGGGTTAACAAGTTTATCTAAAGCAGCAGTTAAATTACCACCTAATACAATATCAGTACCACGCCCAGCCATATTGGTCGCTATCGTAATAGAGCCAACTTTACCAGCATCAGCAACTATTTCTGCTTCTTGTTGATGGAATTTTGCGTTTAGTACTTTATGCTTTATCTTTTCTTTCTTTAATAGGTTTGACAAAAACTCAGAATTTTCAATACTAATTGTACCTACTAAAGCCGGTTGACCCCGCTCTACACAATCTTTGATATCTTCTAAAATGGCTTCATACTTTTCTTGAGCGGTAAGATAAATAAGATCTGATTTATCGTCACGGATCATCGGTTGGTTAGTTGGAATAATAACCGTTTCTAGTCCATAGATATGTGAAAATTCAAATGCTTCGGTATCTGCTGTACCTGTCATGCCCGATAATCGGCCATACAATCTAAAGTAGTTCTGAAATGTAATTGAGGCAAGGGTTTGGTTTTCGTTTTGAACGTTTACCCCTTCTTTAGCTTCAACGGCTTGATGTAATCCTTCAGACCAACGGCGTCCTTCCATAGTACGGCCAGTGTGTTCATCAACAATAATGATTTCATCGTCTTTAACAATGTAGTCAACGTCTCTTTGGAACAGTTTATGTGCGCGTAATGCCGCCATAACATGATGAAGTAACGTAATGTTTGCTGCAGAGAATAACGAGTCACCATCTTGGATTAACTCTTTGTCTTGCATTATTTGCTCAACGCGAATTTGTCCACGTTCAGTTAAATAGATTTGTTTGCTTTTTTCATCAATGGTGAAATCACCAGTGCTTTCTTCGTCTTCTTTGTCTTCTTCTTCTTGCTGCTCTAGCGTTGGTACTATGGTGTTAACCATACGGTACATTTCAGAGCTATCTTCTGCTTGACCAGAAATAATTAAAGGTGTACGTGCCTCATCAATTAGGATGGAATCAACTTCATCGATAATGGCAAAATTCAATGCTTTTTGTGAGCGCTCTTCAGGTGAAAAAGCCATATTATCGCGCAGGTAATCAAAACCAAATTCGTTATTTGTACCGTAAGTGATTGATGCCTGATAAGCGGCTTGTTTGTCTTGTGGTGCCATTCCAGCAACATTACAACCAACAGTAAGACCTAGAAATTCAAATAAAGGACGACTCCAATCAGCATCACGAGTAGCAAGGTAATCATTGACGGTAATAACATGAACGCCTTTACCCGTTAAACCGTGTAAATAAGAAGGTAATGTTGCGGTTAAGGTTTTACCTTCACCGGTACGCATTTCGGCAATTTTACCATCATTAAGTACCATACCACCAAGCATTTGCACATCAAAATGACGCATACCAAATACACGTTTACTCGCTTCACGAACGACAGCAAAGGCTTCAGGTAAAAGAGACTCTAGCGTTTCGCCATCATCATATCGGCCTTTAAACTCTGCTGTTTTAGCTTTTAACTCTTCATCACTTAGTGCTTCAATAACCGGCTCTAGCGCATTTATTTTGGTAACTTCTTTATTCATTTGCTTTAATAGTCGATCGTTACGACTACCAAACAATTTTGTTATTAATTTTACGAACATCTTATATAACCACTTATTGTCGAGAGTTTTTTGCCTAAAAATAAAGTGAACGACATTTATCGTTCACAAAAATACTGTCTTTTCTATTATAATCTATCAGTAGTACTAAATACTATTTTGCCTTACGATACACATACTTAATGGGGTTAATTTGTTTATTGTTGCGTAAAATCTCGTAATGAACATGGGGGCCAGTTGAACGCCCTGTACTGCCCATTTTAGCGATTACTTGCCCTTTAGTGACAACATCACCAACATTAACCAATAACGTTTTATTATGGCCATAACGTGTTTTATAGCCGTCTCCATGGTTAATTTCAATTAAGTTACCATAGCCATGTCGCTTTGCAGACCAACTTACCACTCCAGATGCTGTTGCGATAATTCCTGCGTCTTCTTTACCCGCAAAATCAACACCCTTATGCATGGCCGGACGCCCATTAAAAGGATCCTTCCTAACACCAAAATATGATGACAACCAACCTTTACTGATTGGCCGACCAGATAAATAACGCGTATTTTCTATATGGTGCCCCAATGTTAAAGATTCAAGTAATTTTAGTTGTTTTTCTTCATTATCTAACTGACTTTCTAGTTCAGAAATCTCTATCAACATCTTCGCTAATGATTTTTCACCTACAATTTTAGCACTTGTATCAGCATGTAGTATCGGTCCTCCGCTCGCTGGCAAGACATCAAAATCAAATTCATTTTCAGGGATTTTAGCTTCATCCGCAAGTCGATTTCCTAGGGCATTTAGCCGTAAGACATGACTTTGTAATTCCGCTATTTTAATGGTCAGTGCAACAACATTTGCAGTCGATTGATGTTCTGTTGATGGATTATTTATTTCAGGTGGAACTAGCCCGTAGTGACTTTTATTGGGTACTGCGTCAGTAGCAAAAATAAGGTGAATAATTGCTCCTGAAGTTAGCGCAAACGCGGCCACCGCAGACAACCAATGTAACTTATTCAGTTTCATTGTAAATCTAACGTTTTTTCCGCGGTATAGTAATGTTAAACTCATAATTATTTACTTCATCTTAACTAGGTTTCATCAGCGCTAATGGCAAGAAAATCGAAAAAACCTGTTGATATGTCTAACCTGCTAAATTCATCGTCAGGCACTTTGGCACATATTCAAGAAAAAACCAACTCTTTGGCCATATTAGCCGACATTGTCCGTCAAATTTGTCCAGACCTACCGGATGAGGCATGGAAAATTGCTAATTTTGAAAAAAACAGCTTAATAATCGAAGTTAAATCTCCGGTTTGGGCTCAACGATTACAATTTGAACGTAATAAAATTTGCCAGCAACTTATCGATGTTACTCAAGGGAAATTTGACAGAATTGACATCAAAGTTAATCCTTTTACTCACAAAAAAATGATAAAACCGTCCTCATCACCAGCAGATAAAAGCTCTAATTTAATATCTAAAAGTACAGCAATGCATTTAGAAGACATTGCTCAGCACGCACCAAAAGGCTTAAGAGAAAAATTATTAAAATTAGCCAGCCATGGAAAATAAAACTTTGTAAAAACTGCCAACACAAAGTTAGCAGTTAGAAGTATATAAAGGGATACTTAAAATGCAGAAGAGCTTATTTCTTGATATTCAATCGGTGATTTTTCTTCATCTTCAAAGGTAATATATTCCCAAGAGTCTTTTTGTTTGAAAACTTCTCTAAGTAATAAGTTATTCAAGGCATGCCCTGATTTAAATGCATTGAGTTCGCCTAAAATACTGACGCCGCCCATATATAAATCACCAATAGCATCTAATATTTTATGTTTTACAAATTCATCATCGTAACGTAGTTCATTTTTATTCAGCATTCGATATTCATCAAGCACAATAGCATTTTCTAAACTGCCACCTAAAGCAAGGTCATGAGAGCGTAAATATTCAATATCTTTCATGAAACCAAACGTTCTTGCACGACTAATCTCTTTAATAAATGAACAGGTTGAGAAGTCCATCTGCATTTTTTGGATGGTATTGACTATAACGGGATGTTCAAATTCGATGGCAAAATTCACTTTAAAACCTTCATAAGGTAACAATTCAGCCCACTTATCACCTTCTTGTACTCTAATGGGCTTCTTAATGCGTAAAAAACGTTTAGCCACATTTAACGTTTCAATGCCAACCGATTGAATAAGATAAACGAATGGCAAAGCACTGCCGTCCATAATGGGAATTTCAAATGAATCGACATCAATAATTAAATTATCAATCCCTAAAGCAGCAACCGCTGATAGTAAATGTTCTACTGTGGAGATTTTAACATTCTGCTCGTTAACTAAACATGTGCATAGGGTAGTTTCACCAACAGCTTCTGGAGTTGCTTTGATATCTACTACTGGATCAAGATCCACACGACGGAACACAATACCGGTGTTAGCTGGTGCAGGACGGAGAGTTACCTGCACTTTTTCACCTTTATGTAAACCAACGCCCATGGCTGAAACGCTTTCTTTAAGTGTGCGCTGTCTAATCATAACGAGCCTTCCTCATTAACCCCATCTATCTTTAACCCAAATTAAAAGTGTTATAGATAAACCACAGTGACATCTCTTATTATGCCAAGACATAATAAATCGAAACCACCTATTTTAGTTATAAAATGCAAAATCTAATCCACCAGATCTCGGCGGGCGCATAATATAACAAAATTAACCAATAAAATCAAAATATCAGCTTTTTACCAGTAAGCTTAATCTGCTTGCTTACGTAAAAATGCTGGAATATCTAAGTAATTATCCAAATCTAAAGCTGCCGTTTTCATCGGCGCTGCTTGAGCATTTGCTTCAGGCATTGCTGAAGAAATAATTGCCGTATCAGTTTGAGGAGTTGGTATATAATCTCCACCCACAACTTGTTGCTCTTGCTGCTGTATTGGATTAACTAAGGTTATGTCTGGCTTGACTTCTGCGCCAATACCAGTTGCAACAACTGTTACGCGTAAGTCTTCTGTCATTTCATGGTCAATAACTGCACCAACAACAACCGTTGCATTTTCAGAGGCGAATGCTTTAACGGCATTACCTACTGTCTCGAACTCATCAATGCTGATATCCATGCCAGCAGTAATATTAACTAAAATTCCACGCGCTCCAGCTAGGTCAACATCTTCAAGCAATGGGCTTGAAATTGCAGATTCAGCGGCTTCTTCAGCACGATCAGGACCTGAAGCAATGCCTGACCCCATCATTGCAGTGCCCATTTCAGACATTACAGTGCGCACATCTGCGAAATCGACATTGATTAAACCAGGACGAGTAATAAGCTCTGCTATCCCTTGTACTGCACCTAAAAGAACATTGTTTGCTGCTTTAAAAGCGTCTAATAAACTTGTACCTGGTCCTAATACTTTTAATAATTTTTCATTAGGAATAGTTATCAGTGAGTCAACACTTTTTGATAAGAATTCAATACCTTGATCAGCGTAGTTCATTCTTTTCTTGCCTTCAAAAGGAAATGGCTTGGTAACAACAGCTACCGTTAAAATCCCCATTTCTCTTGCAATTTCAGCAACTACAGGCGCTGCACCAGTACCGGTACCACCTCCCATTCCAGCAGCGATAAATACCATATCAGCGCCTTGAAGTGTTTGCTTAATTGTTTCACGATCTTCTTCAGCAGCACAGCGACCAATTTCCGGGTTAGCTCCAGCACCCAGTCCTTTTGTAACATCTGCACCTAATTGCAAAGTCACAGTAGCTGACGAATTACGTAGCGCTTGTGAGTCTGTATTGGCAGTAATAAATTCTACGCCCTCAATCGTTTGGCATACCATGTGTTCTACTGCGTTACCGCCACCACCACCAACACCGATGACTTTGATAACCGCCTCTTCTTTGTGATCTTCCATCAATTCAAACATTTTTCTCTCTCCGTTTTATTAGAACGCTATTTATACTTACTTCACTTAAAAAATTACAGTTCAACATTTGTGATACTCACAACCATTGATGCTAAAATTCACCCTTAAACCATGCATGAACACGTGACCATAAATCTTTCACGCCCTCGCCATTCTTACTATCAGTATTACCTTGCTCACTCGCTTGCATTCCATAATGCAATAACCCGACAACCGTTGCATAGGTTGGGTCGTTAACATATTCTTTTAAACCTTCGATATTCAGCGGGCATGCAATACGTACAGGCATCTGAAAAACCTCTTCGGCAAACTCCACAACACCTTCCATTTTTGCTGTACCACCCGTTAATACAAATCCGGCAGCTATTTGGTCAGCCAAGCCACTTTCTCTTATTTCTTCTTGTATTAACTCAAATAATTCATGGTATCTAGGCTCTACAACTTCTGAAAGTGTATGGCGTGACATTGAACGTGCAGGCCTTCCGCCAACACTGGGTACGTCAATATTCTCTTCCATGCTAACCAATTGTTTCAACGCACAAGCATATTGCACTTTTATTTCTTCGGCATGTGACAGTGGCGTTCTAAATATTTTGGCAATATCACTGGTTACTTGATTGCCTGCCACAGGAATTACCGCAGTATGGCGCAATGCTCCGCCAGCAAAAACAGCAATATCCATAGTCCCTGCGCCCATATCAACGACACAAATGCCCAATTCTTTCTCATCTTCGGTTAATACCGAGTAACTTGATGCCAACGCAGAAAATATCAATTGGTCGGCTGCTAAATCGCAACGTTCGACACATTTAACAATATTTTTTGACATGTCGTTTGCACAAGTCACTATATGAACTTTGGCTTCCATACGAACACCAGACATTCCAATAGGACTTTTTATTCCATCTTGACAGTCAATACTGTATTCCTGTGGTAACACGTGCAACATGCGACGCTCTGCAGAAATAGGTACTGAGCGTGCGGTGTGAATAACATTATCCACATCTTCTTGTGTTACTTCGTTGTCGTTTATTGGCACCATGCCATTTTCGTTTTGACAACTGATGTGTTTGCCTGAAATTCCCAAGTATATAGAGCTAATACGACAGTCAGCCATCAATTCGGCTTCGTTAACTGCACGCTGAATGGATTGAATCACTAAATTCAAATCATTAACACCGCCTTTATCCATACCTCTTGCAGGCTGATTACCCACGCCAATAATACTGAGTTTATTGTCAGGAGTGATCTCACCCACCGCAACCGATATTTTAGAGGTTCCGATATCTAGTCCAACAACTAAGCTTCTTTCTGTTATTTTTGACATATTATTTTCAATTAACCACTTGTTGTAATCGCACTAAGCTCTTTGTTTTCTTGTCTTTGTTGCCGTTGTTTTCCAACCAACTGCAACACCGGTATCATATCGCAAATCAATGTAATTAACTTGCTGATTATCTTCTTTTTTTTCTTTTAAAATTGGATATACGTCCATAAACCTTTGTATTCTTTCTATTCGGTCTTCTCGACCTAAATTTAGTAGTACGCCATCATTTAACGTTAATTGCCATGAGAAGCGCTCTGAAAGCACTAATTCATCGATAGCCAAATCACTAAAATCAAGTAAGCGATTCAAATTATTATAGTTTTCTAACGCCATCAACTCTGTTCCTTCAGGGCCAAAAAACTGCGGTAAACTCTTCTTTAGTCGCGATGTATCAGCTTGAAACGTATTACCCTCGCTATTAATTAGAAAATCACCATTCCATTGCGCTATAGGCAATTGATCAACTACGTAAATTTTCAACTCATTAGGCCAATGCTTACGTACTGATACCGAAAATACCCAAGGTAACTGCGATACTTGCTGTTGTACTTCATTAACATTTACTTGAAAAAAATTACCTAAATCGATTGTTTCAACAGCCGATAATACATCTTGTCTTATCGTATAAGGCATTTCACCAGTAATCACTAAGGAAGTAACAGGAGCGCCCTCTTCAGCAACCATTTTTTTAGTGATAAACCAACTACCCGCGAACATGCTAATAATGACCACAACAAAAAACACCACCCCTAGCCAAAATGACCAGTGAATATTTTCGTTATTTTGCTGCCCTTTTTCAGCCGTCATTTTATCTAGTCTCACTCTACTTTGCTTAGTTCAATTATCTTTGTTACTAATTGACTAAAATCTAAACCATGAACTTTAGCCGCTTTTGGCACTAACGAAGTTTCCGTCATTCCAGGTACGGTATTTACCTCTAGAATCTGCCAACTACCTTGATGATTCCGCATTATATCAACGCGGCCCCAACCTTTTGCTCCGGTAGCTTTAAATGCTTGCAGTGCCAATGCTTGAATATCCTTAGTATCAGTAATACTTAGATCACAAGGGCAATGATATTGTGTACTGGTAGATTGATACTTAGCCTCATAATCATAAAACTCTCTTGGTGTTTCCATATGAATAACCGGCAGTGCTTCATCACCTAAAATTGCTACTGTGTATTCGGGACCCGTTATCCAGGCTTCAACTAGTACCTCATCATCGAATTTGAATGCTTCAATTAAGGCTGTAGTTAATTGCTCTTGGTTTTCAGCTTTAGCCATGCCAATACTTGAGCCTTCATTTGCTGGTTTCACCATGACCTTACCATTGAGTCCAAGTAAAACTTCTGAAACAAGGTCTTTATCAAAATCTGACTTTCTTATGACTTTAAATGGTGCTGTTGGTAAATCAAGTGCTTGAAAAACTTGTTTACTTCGTGTTTTATCCATTGATAATGCAGAGCCTAGAACACCTGAACCGGTATACGGAATAGTTAAATATTCCAATGCACCTTGTACACAGCCATCTTCTCCACCTCTACCATGAAGCGCAATAAAAACACGGTCAACTCCAAGTTCTTTTAATACTGACAACTCAAATTCACGAGTATCAAATAGCATCACATTAAAACCAGCTAAAGTTAACCCTTTGGCTACTGCCTCACCAGAGTTTAATGAAACTTCACGCTCCGCCGAGCAACCACCATATATTACGGCAATTTTTTCATTTTTTGTTGTAGGGACCCGGTTCACTACTGTTCACCTTCTAGCGGTTTTTCTATGTTTAATAGCTTGTTTTTGGCCAAACTTTGTGAAACTGCACCAATATTCCCAGCACCTTGGGTAATGATCATGTCGCCATCTTTCAGTTGTGCCGCTAACAATGGTGCCAACTGTTCACTATCACTGACATAAATCGGTTCAATTTGACCACGTTGACGAATAGAGCGTGCTAAACTTTTGCTGTCAGCTGACACGATAGGTGTTTCTCCTGCAGCATAAACATCTAATAGCAACAAGCAATCAACTTGCGATAATACTTCAACAAAATCTTCATAGAGATCACGTGTTCTTGAATAACGATGCGGCTGAAAAACCATCACAAGACGTTTTTCAGGCCAACCGTTTCGCATTGCGATAATAGTTGCTTTAACTTCACTAGGATGATGGCCATAGTCGTCAACTAATACCATATTTCCTGCTGCAGTAGATAAATCAGCAAGTTGTTCAAAGCGTCTACCAATACCGGCAAATTCTTTTAGCGATTGCTCAATGGCTCGATCGCTTACACCTTCATCTTTTGCAACGGTAATACCGGCAAGTGCATTTAATACATTATGTTGACCTGGTAGGTTTAAACTTAAATCAAGCGGTGTTTCACCTTCAATTTCAACGGTAAAATAGCTCACGCCCCCATCTTGTTTATAGTTGGTTGCTTGTACATCAGCATCTTCTGAAAAGCCATAGGTAATCACTTGACGAGCAACCCTTGGTAAAATTTCTCTTACCACCGGATTATCAATACACATTACTGCAATCCCATAAAATGGCAGGTTATGTAAAAACTCGATGTAGGTGTCTTTTAATTTTTCAAAATCACCTTGATAGGTTTCCATATGATCAGCATCAATATTGGTGATCACCGCAACCATAGGCTGTAAATGTAAAAATGACGCATCGCTCTCATCAGCTTCAGCAATTAAGTAACGACTGGTTCCAAGGCGAGCATTTGTACCGGCACTATTTAATAACCCGCCGATAACAAAAGTAGGGTCTAACTTGTCTTCAGCAAAAATACTGGCAATTAAACTTGTTGTCGTCGTTTTTCCATGGGTTCCTGCAATGGCTATTCCGTGCCTAAAACGCATCAATTCAGCAAGCATTTCTGCACGGCGAACAACTGGTACTCTATTTTCCATTGCGGCAACTAACTCAGGGTTATCATTATTAATTGCGGTAGAAACAACAATGACACTTGCGCCGTGAATATTTTTGCCATCATGACCAATAATGATATCAGCGCCTAAACTAGATAATCTTTTTACCACTTGGTTTTCACCAATATCAGAGCCTGAAACCTGGTAGCCCTCATTTAATAAAACTTCCGCGATACCACCCATTCCAGCACCACCGATACCAACGAAATGAATGCGTTTAACTCGACGCATTTCTGGTATTTTAGTTGGTGCAGTATTATTACTGGCAGTGTTTTTACTAAATATTGACATTATTTTACTCATTTTTTCACCACGCTTTGACATACTTTAGCAACCTTCATTGTTGCATCTGCGTGGGCGGCGTCATGCGCAGCTTTCGACATTGACTGGATAACCTTGTCTGAGACAAATAAACTATTAAGCATTTGCGCAAGAGTAGTGCCATTAAATTCGCCTTGTGGTATTAACTTCGCTGCACCACAAGAAACTAAATACATTGCATTTTTTGTTTGATGGTCGTCCACAGCATGAGGCAGGGGTATAAAAACAGCAGGTTTTGCAGCCATAGCCAATTCTGATACCGTTAATGCTCCCGCACGGCAAATTACGACATCGGCCCATTGATAAGCAACAGCCATATCATCGATAAATTCACTAACTTTTACTCGTTCACCTAACAAACCAAATTTGGTATAACTAGCTAATACGCTTGCTTCATTGCCTGCACCTGTTTGATGCCAAACATCAATATGCTGCAATTTAATTTGCTTCATTGCTTGTGGCACAACTTCATTTAAAATTTGTGCGCCTAAACTGCCGCCGACCACTAATACTTTTTTACTAACGGCTGGTTGTTCTGACATCACGTTTTCCATGGAAACAATTTCACTACGCAGTGGATTACCAACGACCTGATATTGCGTTGATCCTTTAAAAGCATTTGGAAAGGCTGCTAAGACTTTCGTTGCAATATTCGCCAAATATCGATTTGTCATGCCTGCGACTGCATTTTGCTCATGCAAAACAAGCGGAATACCTAAAATCCATGCAGCAACGCCTCCAGGACCACTTGCATAGCCCCCCATGCCTAAAACTACGTCAGGGTTTATCGCGCGCAGTATTTTAATAGACTGAATGATAGATTGCATTATTTTAAATGGAGTTTTTAACCATGTCTGCCAACCTTTATTCCTAAAACCTGCGATATTAACAAAAGAGATTGGATAGCCATAGTTTGGCACCAAATCAGCTTCCATTCGCTTTTCCGTTCCAAGCCAATGGATGTTCCAACCCTGCTCTTTTAATGCTTGAGCAACAGCCAACCCAGGAAAAATATGCCCGCCTGTGCCACCGGCCATCACTAATAATGTTTTATTATTTTCGGTATAGTTTTCGGTATTGCTTTGTGCATTATTTTTTGAGGCAGTATTACTCATTTGAAAATGCCTCCGAATTTATTGTTTGTGTTTTTGCTAAGTCTTTGTTTTTTAATTTTCTACGGCCTTTTGTACTAGTTGCTTGAATACTTTGTATACGTAACTCATGATCAATTCGAATTAATATCACCACCGCAATGGTCATAATAATCATCGAACTGCCGCCATAGCTAATTAATGGCATTGTTAAACCTTTTGTTGGCACCATGCCAGCACTTGCACCCACGTTAACTGCTGCTTGAAAACAAAACCAAATAGACATGGAATAGGCAAAAAAACCTTCAAAATACTTCTCTTTGGATAATGCACGTCTACCTAGCATTAATGCTTTATAAACTAATATGAAACTTAAAATTAATATCGCAGCAATGCCGATAAAGCCAAATTCTTCAGCTAGTACAGCCATTACAAAATCGGTATGCGCTTCAGGTAAATATTCCAGTTTTTGAATACTGTTACCTAACCCTTGACCAAGTACCTCACCACGGCCATAGGCCATTAATGATTGTGTTAATTGATAACCACTGCCAAAGGGATCCTGCCATGGGTCTAAGAAACTGGTAATACGGCGCCAGCGGTACGGTTCAAATATTGCCAACAGTGATAACGCTGTAACACCCACCGATGCAATACCTATGAACTGCCATAATTTTGCTCCAGCTAAAAATAACAAACCAAAAGTAGTAACAAACATTACGATGATTGTTCCTAAATCAGGCTGAGCTAATAACATTAAAGCCAATAAAAAAAACACCACTAAAGGTTTAATGAAACCTTTCAGGTTTTCCATTACTTCATCACGTCGCCGCACTAAATATGCCGATAAATAACAAAAGAAGAACAGTTTAGCTGGCTCTGCAGCTTGTATAGTGATTGGGCCAACAACAATCCAGCGTGTTGAACCATTTACTGAACGGCCAATAAATAATACGATGAGCAGTAGAAACATGCCGAGCAATAGTAATGCACCACTATTTTTCTGCCACCAACTCATTGGTATTTGCAAAGCAATCGCAGCAATACCGAAACTTAGCACGGTAAAAATACTATGACGTATAACAAAATGAAAAGGGTTGCCAAATAAACGTTCTGCAATAGGCATAGATGACGTTGCCACCATAACCAAACCAATTGTGTACATGGCAATGGCAAGTACGACAAAACTACGATCGAATGTAGCAACTTCGGCATTCTCATTCGCTAGCCATTGAGACAAATTAGGTATATTAGTTAAACGAAGTGTGTCAGCTAAGGTCGTCATTAGCTGTCCTCCGTCAATTGTTGCACAGTATCAATAAACACTTGCCCACGCTCAGCAAAATTTTCAAACATATCGAAACTGGCACATGCAGGGGAAAGTAAAACCATATCTTTAGGATTAGCTAAACGATTGGCGACTTCTATTGCTTGTTTAAGTGTAGAAACTTCAATGGTATCTTTACTCAGTTTAGCAATCTGACCTCCGTCTCTGCCTAAGGTAATTAGCTGGTTTACTTGTTCTGTTATCGCTGTTTTCAACGGCGTAAAGTCTGCTCCTTTACCTTCACCACCTGCAATAAGAATAAGTTTCTGTGGTGGTTTCATGATTTTTGATAAACCATTTATCGCCGCAAGTGTCGCACCAACATTTGTTGCCTTCGAATCATTAACCCAAACGATTTCATCATCAGTTGCAACTTTTTGGCAGCGATGTTTTAACCCATCAAAGCCTGCTAAACAGGAAACCATCGACGTTAGTGACCAACCAGCGCAATAACCTAGTGCTAACGCTGCCAGATAGTTTAAAGCGTTATGCACACCAGCAAGAGGTAATTCATCAATTGCTATTAAAGATTGTTCGCCAAACATCAAATAGGTTTGTTCATCTAAAAATTTCAGTCCAAAGTGACCATTTTTAGGCTTATCACTACCAAATGAAATAACACGTTGATTGTTGTTTTTAGCCTTTAAATACGTGGCTTCGTCATCACGATTAATAATGGCCGTTTTGCATTGCTGATAAATACTTTGTTTGATTGAGCAATAGTTATCTAGTGTTAAATGGCGGTCAAGATGATCGTCACTTATATTCAATACGGTCGCCGCAATTGCTTGCATGCTTGATAAGCTTTCAAGTTGAAAACTTGAGAGTTCTAATATCAAACACTCTACTAAAGAGCTATTAATGCCTTCAGTGCTACCTTCAGTAAGATGATCTAGAACTGGCACACCTATATTGCCACCTAATTCAGATTTAAAACCAAGTGCTTTACCTAAGTGAGCTAATAATGTCACTACTGTTGATTTTCCGTTTGATCCTGTTACTGCTAATATCGGCGTTTCAGTCAAACGACAATAGAGCTCTACATCTCCCCAAATCAAACAATCTGCTTTTATAAAGTTTTTAATTTCTGATACCGATAAATCAATTCCAGGACTAACTAAAATAATATCGGCTTGAGAAATTAATTTTGCATCCCAATGCCCCAAAACTATTTCATGCTCGAGCGTATTCTGGCTGAATTGAGACAGATCCGAAAAAGGCTTTTCACGGCTATCGTTAATCGCAAAAGAAATATGATTCGCACTAAGGAATCGCGCACAGGATAATCCCGTAAGCCCAAAACCTAATACCAATACTTTCTTCTCTCTTAATAGTAAGAGTGTTGATTGCGATAAACGTGTCATAAGTTCTTAATAATTGTCCTTTTCAATAACCGAGTATTTTTAACGTAACTTTAATGTCGCCAAACCAATTAAAACTAAAATCAATGAAATAATCCAAAAACGAACAATCACTCTCGGCTCTGGCCAGCCTTTTAATTCATAATGGTGATGTATGGGTGCCATGCGGAATATCCGTTGGCCCCGCATTTTATAAGAGCCAACTTGCAAAATAACCGAAACTGTTTCCATTACAAAAACACCGCCCATAATAAACAGCACCAACTCTTGTCGAACTAAAATAGCGATTACGCCCAGCGCAGCCCCTAAAGCTAAAGAGCCAACATCCCCCATAAACACTTGTGCAGGGTATGTGTTAAACCATAAAAAACCTAAACCAGCACCAACAATTGCGGTACACACCACCACTAGCTCACTCGTCAGCGCAATATGAGGAATATTTAAGTAAGAAGAAAAATTGGCGTGTCCTGTCATATAGGCAAATACCGCAAATGCGCCAGCAACCATAATAGTTGGCACTATCGCCAAGCCATCTAAGCCGTCGGTTAAATTAACGGCATTGCTAGTACCTACAATAACGAAGTAACTAAACACTATGTAGAAAATGCCTAATTGTGGCAGCACATCTTTGACAAAAGGAATCAATAATGATGTTTCTTCAGGGCTTTGTGCAAACTGATATAGAAATATTGCGGTTGCTAAACCTGCAACTGTTTGCCAGAAATATTTCCAACGAGCGATTAAGCCGTTTGAATCTTTTCTGATCACTTTCCTGTAGTCATCAACAAAACCTATGATGCCAAAACTAACAATGACAAATAGCACAACCCATACATAGGTATTTGATAAATCAGCCCATAATAAAACACTGACTACAATCGAAGCTAAAATAAGTATTCCACCCATAGTAGGTGTACCAGATTTAGATAAATGACTTTCAGGGCCATCATCTCTAATCGTCTGACCTATCTGCATTTTTTGTAAATAACGGATCAATTTAGGTCCGAAATATAACGAAATAATCAATGCAGTTAACGTACTTACAATTGCTCTAAACGTTAGATATGAAAAAACATTAAATGCTGAATAGTACTGAGTTAAAAACTCACCGAGCCAAAGTAACATTAGACTTTTACTCCATCGTTGTTTTTATTGTTGTATGAGTTATTTGTTTTTTCTGATTGGGCTTGCCAACTGATAATTTCATCTACTACATGTTCCATGTGGGCGCTACGAGAGCCCTTAACCAAAATTGAAATTTGTTGTTGTTCATCGAGCAGTAATTCTTTTAACTTAATAAACAGCTGCTCACGAGAACTAAAGTGCTGACCATTGCCAGCTTTACCACTGAGCATATTAAAAGCATCTGAACTACTTTGGCTTAACACGCCCAGTGTTAATAGATAATCTAAGTGCTGAGCATGAGCATGTTCACCGACTTCTTGATGATAACTTCTAGCTACTGAGCCTAACTCTCCCATATCCCCTAAAATTAGAATACGAACACCAGAATAACTCGCTAATAAATCAGTGGCCGCTTTTACCGACTCAACATTGGCATTATATGTATCATCAATTAATTTAAAGTTTTTTTGCAATTGATAAATGTTCAAACGCCCCTTTACTGGCGCCATTTGAGCAAGGCCCAAACGAATATCATCTAAAGTTGCACCAAATTCAATAGCAACACTTGCCGCAGCAACGGCATTACACACATTATGTTTACCAGGCACAGTTAGCTCGATGTATATCGAGCCCGTCCCAGTATTTAGGGTAAAACTTGCACATCCATTTTCATCTAAAGTAACATTTTCGCTATAAACATCGGCGATATTACCCTCTATATTTTCTATTGGCCTTTGACATGAAAAACGTCGAACATTTTTATCCACTAAACGCCATTGCCATTTACTGGCATATTTTGAATCATGGTTATATATAGCAATACCATCTTCAGGTAAACCTTCAAAAATTTCACCTTTTGCCCGAGCAACACCACATAAATCACCAAAACCTTCCAGATGAGCGGCTGCAATATTATTAATAATGGCAACATCGGGTTTGACTAACTCTGTTGTGTAGGCAATTTCACCTAAATGGTTAGCGCCCATTTCAATAACAGCAAAGTCGTGCGTTTTTTCTAATCGAAGTAATGTTAATGGCACCCCGATGTCGTTATTGAAGTTACCATCAGTCGCTAAAACATTGCCTAAACGTGAAAGTATGCCAGCAACCATCTCTTTCACTGTAGTTTTCCCACTACTACCAGTAATCCCCACTGTTTTAGGCGCTACTTGCTGTTTAACATAAGCAGCAATTTTTCCTAAGGCTATCCGAGTATCTTTGACAACAATTTGAGGAACACTTATTTGACTTCCCCGATTTTCTTCAACAAAATGGTCCACAATCACAGCACAACAACCCAGTGCTTCAACTTGTTTGATAAAGCGATGCCCATCAAAGTTTGGTCCTTTTAAGGCAAGGAATACTTCTTTAGGGTTTAGTGCTCGGCTATCGGTCACTATTTGACTTATTATTTGTTTGTTAGCGCTTGAAGACTTAGCCACTAACTCACCGTTAACTGCTGAGCTAAGTTCTGATAACGTTAATTTAATCATAGCGATTGCCCAGATTGATAAAAGCTGCTGACAACATCTCGCTCATTGTAGTTGAGCTTTTTATCGCCGATGATAATGTAATCTTCATGCCCTTTACCCGCTAATAAAACAAAGTCATCAGCCTTAGCATGACCAAGAGTTGCTAATACCGCTTGTTTGCGATCCAAATGGATTATGGCTTTTTCGTTATCTTTAAAACCGGATAAAACATCATTGGCAATAATTTCTGGAGTTTCACTTCTTGGGTTGTCATTGGTAATTATAATATGGTCTGCTAACTGTTCAGCAATAGCCCCCATTAATGCTCTTTTACCTTTATCTCTATTACCTCCGCAACCAAATACTAGCCAAAGTTCACCCTGACAATGTTGACGACAAGCCAATAATGCATTTTCTAAAGCGTCTGGGGTATGAGCATAATCAACAATTGCAGTAACTTTATTTTTCGCGGTAATTGTTTCCATTCTGCCAATAATAGGCGTGAGTGTTGAGACACTTTTAGCAATCACATTTAGCGCGATATTTTCAGTCATTAACACCGCGATAGCCGCTAATAAATTATCAATATTGAAATCAGCCATTAAAGGGCTGTTAATATTAATGTCACCATTGTGAGTGGTTAATAAAAAGCTAACACCTGTTTGATGGTGTTGTATGTTTGTCGCTTTAACAAATAACTTGTGGTCGTTAATCCCCGCTGAACGGCCATAAACAATAACGGACTGAGCTTTTGGCCAGTCGATTAGCCATTGCTTAGCAATAGTGTCATCACCATTGATAATGGCTATTTGTTTATTATCACCAGTAAATAATTCACGTTTCGCTTGTTCATAATTTTCCATTGTTTGATGAAAATCTAAATGATCACGTGATAAATTTGTGAATATAGCAATATCAAATAAGTCATTTGTAACACGACGTTGTTCTAGTGCATGCGAAGAGACTTCCATCGCAACATGGCTAATTTTATTATTTGAAAAATCAGCCAATAGTCGAGTTAACTGAGTCGCACCTGGTGTTGTATTATTTATAGGTGATAAATTTTCAACTTTACCGGCACCATTAGTGCCAATAATCGCTGATGGCTTATTGTTAGCATCAAGTAGTTTTGCAATAAGCTGACAGGTACTTGTTTTACCATTTGTACCGGTAATACCGATCATCACCATGTCTTTTTGTGGCTGCTGATAATATGATTTTGCTAAGGAAAACAAAGCATGGTTAAGTTGAAAGAATTGAATAACAGCTATTTGATTATCATTGTTAGACACTGTAGTAGGTAAAGCACCAGACAACACTTTGGATGAATCGCTCGTTGGCTGCTGCCATTGTATTGAACCGTGTTGTTGCTCATTTTGACATTCAGCCAAAATTAAAATTGCACCCGATTCAACCGCTAGATCAATATACTCTCGTCCATCTTGTTCGCTACCAATAACTGCACAGAAAATATCTCCAGCTTGAAGGTCTCGGCTATCGTTAACCAGTTGACTATGAGCTTTATGGGTATGCTTAAGTTTATCTATATAGCTGGAGGTATCGACACAAGTATTAGCACTAAAATCACTGATAATATCAAATTCTGCTAAGGTATCAATAATGGAAAAAGCATTAGACATTATCATGCTCCTTCTTCTTATTCGTCATTATCACTTTTGTAGGTTGTTCGTTCATTAACTGACTTGCGACACTTGTTGCATCGGGTGCAACATTTAACACTCTCAAAGCACCTTTCATTACTCGAGAAAATACGGGTGCGGCAATTTCACCACCATGATATAAATCACCACCTGGTTCGTTTATCACCACAACAACTACTAATTCAGGGTTTGATGCTGGCGCAATACCTGCAAATAAACCAACATAGTCATTGCCATAACCACCAGCAATGGATTTACGGCTAGTGCCTGTTTTTCCACTAACACGATAACCCTCAATTTTAGCTTTAGGGGTGTGTTTATCCACTACGGTCTCTAACATTTGAACAATGTCTTGACTAAACTCTGTTGAATATACTCTCTCCTCTTCTGCAAAGTCAGCATCAACATCAGTATGTTTAACTATGGTTAAAGGCCTTTTAATACCACCACTTGCTAGTGTGGTATAAAAGCGAGCAAGTTGAAGAGGGGTAATTGCTAAGCCATAACCAAAAGAGAGTGTTGCAAGTTCATATTTAGACCAGCGTTGACGATCATGCATCATACCCGCACTTTCACCGATAATCCCTGTACCGGTATCGTCAGCAAAGCCGGCCTCAAAAAATTTATCCAATAAATATTCTTTAGGTACTGACAAGGCAAGTTTTGCCGTGCCCATATTAGATGAATGCACAAGAATATCTTCAAGGCTTAACTTGCCTCTATTAATTGGGTCACTAACTCTTCGTCCACCTAGACGCATCCAACCAGGGCTGGTATTGATAATAGTATTGCTTTTAGCTGAGCCAAATTCTAATGCCGTCAATACAGTTAAAGGTTTCATGGTAGAACCCGGCTCATAAACATCAGTTACGGCACGATTACGAAAACGGTGCATGGCGGTATTTCGGCGATTATTGGGATTATAAGAAGGGCTATTAACTAAAGCTAATATTTCACCGGTATGGATATTGGTTACCACAACAGAGCCAGAAGTTGCCTTAAATGCTTGAACTGCGCCTTTAAGTTCACGATATGCGATAGCTTGAATACGTTGATCGATACTTAAGGTAAGGTCTTGTGGCGCTTGTGACTTTTCTTCTGAAATAATTTCAATTTTACGACCTTTGGCATCTTTACGATATTTTTTGTTGCCATCAGTACCTGTTAACAATTTGTCATAAAGACGTTCAATGCCTTCGATGCCTTTATCGTCAACATTGGTAAAACCAACAATATGTGAACTTATCTCGCCTGTTGGATAAAAACGTTTTGACTCTTTACGTAAATGAATACCAGGGATTTTTAATTCACGAATATAATTTGCCATGGCAGGCGATACTTGACGCTCAATATAAACAAACCGTTTGGCTGGATTTTTTACCACTCTGCTGGTTATTTTATTAACATCTTGTCCTAAAACATCAGCGAGGGCTTGCCAATGTTCAACCATAGCCAATGCATTATTTTTCATAATGATCTTAGGATCAGCCCAAACGGTTTCTACCGGTACACTGATCGCTAACTCATGGCCATTTCTATCAACGATATTTCCCCGTTGCACGGTATTTGCCAAGGTACGGATTGAACGCATGTCACCCTGTTTTTTGAGCATATCGGGTTCAACAATTTGAATATAGGCCGTTCGGCTGATTAAGGCAGCATAAATCAAAACAATAACAGCCATCACTACGTAAAAACGCCATGTTGCTGTTGTCGGCTTATTTTTGGCTAATTTAGCCTTGCCTGATTGTTTCGTTACTTTTTCGCTCATTTGCCCTTTATTCACTCGTTGAAATAATTTTATTCTTAATTATGTTAAGGAAGAGAAATAATCACTTCGGTTTTTACTGTTGGTCTTTTCATTTTCAATAACTTCTCAGCTTTACTCTCTATTGCGCTGTGCTCTGCTAAGCTATTTTGCTCAAGTAATAAGTTTCGCCACTCAATATCTAATTCATCACGCTCAGTGAGTAACACTTCTAACCCACTGGTACTTTGACGGTTAAGGTGAGTAAAATACACCACCGAAAACGCTGAAATCACCACAACAATCAATAAAATATAAGTTAATACATATCGCTGGATATCTTGTAAAATATCTACTGCTAAATTTGCTTTATCAGCCGCCATAAAGAAATATCAGACCTCTATCGAGGTAATCTTTGCGCAATACGTAATACCGAACTACGCGAACGAACATTTACTTCTACTTCATTTTTACTTGGCTTCAATCTTCGCCCTATTAAGGCTAGTTTTTTACCTTTTTGTAATTCTTCTTCAGTAATTGGCAAGCCACGAGGTACTTTTTTACCTTGTGAGTGTTTTTTCATAAACTGTTTAACTAATCGATCTTCAAGAGAGTGAAAACTAATAACCACTAAACGCCCTTCTTCAGCTAACACTGATAATGACGCGGCTAAAACAGTTTCTATTTGTTCAAGTTCACTGTTAATGTACATGCGAATAGCTTGAAAGCTACGCGTAGCCGGATGTTTTTTGATTTCTCTTTGTGGGGCTGTGGTTTTAATTAATTTTGCAAGCTCACCCGTACGGGTAAGTGGAAACTCATCACGAGTATCAACTATGGCATTGGCAATTCGCCATGCATGCTTCTCTTCACCAAAGGTTCTTAGTACCCATGTAATATCTTCAACATCAGCAATGGCTAACCACTGGGCTGCTGTTTGACCTTTTGAAGTATCCATTCGCATATCCAAGGGGCCGTCTTTCATGAAACTAAAACCACGTTCAGCTTCATCAAGTTGCGGGGAAGAAACACCTAAATCGAGTAATACCCCATCAATTTTTTCAGTCAGCTGATGTTTTTCAGCAATAAGTGCTAAATCAGCAAAGCCGTGATGTTCAATGGTAAATTTAGGATCATTTTTAAATTTTTCAGCCGCGGTAATTGCGCTAGGGTCACGATCAATCGCGATTAAACGACCACTTTCAGATAACTTAGACAGGATAAGGGCAGAATGTCCGCCGCGACCAAATGTGCAGTCGATATAACAACCATCAGGCTTAATTGCTAAGCCATCAATAGCTTCATCAAGTAATACTGATATGTGAGAACTGTCTTTTGGTATTGTTGTTGTCATAATTTTTATCGTTTAATTTTATCTTCAATGTTACTTCTTCTGAGTAACTATTTTATCCATGCGCATACCGCGCCTATATTTTCACTAAAGCTGTAAATCAAGTAAACGTTCAGGTAATTCAAACTCACTTGGCGCAATACAACTAATATCTTGCTGCATTTGAGCTTGCCATGCAGCTTCGCTCCAAATTTCAAACTTTCTTAATTGGCCAACTAACATTACGCCTTTTTCTAAACCAGCATGCTGACGAAGTGGCCCTGAGATAAGTAACCGACCATTTTTATCCATTTCACAATCTGAAGCATTGCCTAATAATTTTTGTTGAGCTAAACGTTCAGCTCTATTCATGCTTGAAAGTTCGCATAATTTGAGCTCTATTTCTTCCCACTCAGCTAATGGATAAAGTAATAAACAAGGATATTGAAGATCAATGGTACAAACCATTTTCCCTTGGCAATCAGCAAGCAACTCTTCACGGTACCTTGTGGGTACTGTGATTCGATTTTTACTATCGAGTGTAATTGCGCTAGTGCCTCTAAACATAAACCCTTTTTTTTGCTCTTATAAGCTGTCGTAATTATTAAATGATTGTTTAAGTATATAAGGTAAGATCCACTTTTACCCACTTTTTACCACATTGATACAGTTTAGTGATTAATGCAAAGGGATGTCAAGCAAAGAATTGTTAATTTGATCGCTCTAGAGTGTAATAAAATTAAGGGTTTTAGCGAAGTTGATGAAATTGTGGAACTTTGTGGATCTCAGCCCAATGTTATTTAAAATAAACGGTTATTTCACTGATATTAGCCTACCGAAATGTAAGTAGGGTGTTAACGAAGTGCTCTTACTACTTAATCTGGTCACTGGTTGTTTAGATTTGAATGCCAATCAAGCCAATCACTAATAACCAAAAAGCAAAAAACAACTTTAATCGACTAGCTGACAAATGAGAGACAATGGTTTTCGCCACCATTCCACCTAATACAGCACTCGGACCGGCAAACAATACAACTTGCCAAAAAATATTAAAATCAATGACCAAGTGTTGCCAGATAGCCGACCAAACCGTAATAGCTGAAACAATAACGGCCGCTGCAACAGCCATATTAATATCAAATCGCCTGATGATAAGGTAAATAGCTAACAACTCTCCTACGCCAACTGAAAGCCAAGCCGTTAGTGCTCCTCCTACTAAGCCGACTAAAATCAAAGCCACCCAATCAGCAATTAGTAGTTGGCTACGCTCTCTCTGTGGTTTTAGGAAATAAACAGTAACAAGGATAAATAAACCAAGAAAAAGTGAAAACCAGCTAAAACTTTGGTGTAATGATGAAGGCGGGGATAATTCAAAACCATAAATGAGCCATATACCAAATATTGCAGCAATACCGGTAATACAAATAATCCTCTTAAATCCTTGCCATAAACGCAGCTCTGTTTTTTGAGTTTTATAATGATGCCACCAAGTGACAGCTCCTGCTGTCATGCCAAAACACTGAATGGCAAAACTTGTAGCGATAGATTGGACTTCAGTAAATTGAAGCTGATTAAACATTGGAATAAAAACAACACCGCCACCAGCCCCTGTAGTATTGGCAAAGATAGCGCCTAAAATACCCACCAGCGTAAACAAAACATAGTCGGCCATTTCAACAATGGTGATGGGTGCTAAAAAAAGCAGCAAACTCCAAAGTGCAATAAAAGCAAAAATAAAAAGTTGCTGTGAAAATCGAGTGGTTAACATAAAAATGCGACGTTCAACTATGTTTTTAAGACGGCTTGTTTACCAACAAAACTGCTAGCTTGTTCAGAGAGACATCGACCAGAAATATAATTAGTGCCCTGAGAATGATAAAGCAACCAACCTTGCGATGTTTGTTCGATCTTACTGATGTTTGACCATGCTATTTTACTTTCAACATAAAACGATTTACTGCAAACACTTTGTTCATCAATGGTTAGAGTCACTTCTGCATTTGCCGCTTTACTTAACATCTGCCGTGCTAACCACCAAGGCTTTCGAAAACGAATACTTAATGCCTCTATTGCTCCTAACGCGACAATAAACCACGCCGCATATGGATTTACTTCAGTAAATATCAAAACAGTCAAACCAAATAGCGCCAAAACAGCTGATTTGAAATAAACCGTTTTAGAGTTATCAACAATAACTGACTCATCAAAAGTTTCACTAAAGTGGCTTTTATCTAATATATAAGTGGTTGAATAGGAGAAAGCTGTGGTCATTGTTATCTAACATAAAGTAAAAGACTTAGTTTAACGAGAACTGGCTTGGCTTGAAAGCTATTTAAAATACCAACGGCACTTTCTATATAGCTTTAAATCTTAAACATACCCAGACGAATCATTAATTCAGTTTGTGAATTAACATGAACTTTATGAAAAACAGATTGTAGATGCGTTCTTAAAGTATTAATCGTTACACCAAGTGTCTGTGGTAATTCATTCATTTTATTATTTTTATGTAATGCTTTAAGTAATATGAGTTCTTTAGACGTTAACTGATACTCATGGGATATTAACGACCAATTCATTAATTGCTCAAAGCTCACAGTAATCAATATTTTGGCAATATCGTCACTAAAATAAATTTGTTGGCTTAGCGGTATAATTGAAATTAGGGCGTGACTGCCATTTTCATTGTCTAGGGTAAGGGTTTTAATATCAGATAAAGGCTGCTGTATCATTTGCTGTAATAATTGATGAAATCTTATATTTTCATACTGTTTATTTAATACCAAGTCATTATTCTCTATTTTCATGAAGTCACTGCTAACAAGTTGGTTAATCATAAATTGATTAACAAAAATAATTTTCCCTTGCTGATCATATAATATGACCCCCTTACTCGCTAAATTCGTTGTTTGCTGCAAGGACTTAAAAACATTCAATTCTGAGGTGTAGCTTAAGGATGACTTTAAAGAAATGAGTAAATGCGGTAGAAGATATAATAAGGTGATTAGCTCTTTATTGTTATATTTATGATGTTGTTCATTTTTGCTGACGGCAAAAATCATTTGATACATATTTTCATCATGAAAAATATTATTCTTACAGAAGTAACAATGGCTTGGTAAAGTAGATGAGGGTAAGGAAACATCAGAAAATAATTGTATACATCCATTTAAGCCGATTACATCTTTCCGCTGGCTAACTTTGGTACTTTGCAAAGGTAATGAAGAGTTAGGACTGTTTTTATAAGAATAGAATAAAAACTCTGATTTTTTTGAGTCTTCCAGACATAGTAAAACTTTATCTGAATGGGTGCTTAAAGCAACTTTATCAGTAAACATCGACCAATCATTAGTTAAATTGGCAGCATAAATACATTTTATGCATTCAGATGTATTTTTCCAGAAATCAAATTGATTACAACTTTCTTCCATTTGCCAAACTCCATTTGAATCGGTTAAGAAACTTCAAGTTATTCAAGTTTATTTAATTCATCAATATCTATGAGTCAGAATATTTAACAACTATTGACTCATATCCTCCCACTTCTTATTCTTGTTGAGCCTACAGTATAGTAGGCAAACATGAAGTTTTCATAGGTATTGATGAGTCTATTTTACTTACACTAGTCAGTAAAATTTAATAGATAAACATTATTGCTAATAAAAACAATTGTTATTTCAATATCTATTGGCATTATTTTTTTATGGCACAAAGGATGCACTTATCGCAGCAAATATCTTACCTTCTACAGTCAAGATATTTAGGAAGTAGAAACATCCAATAGCTAAGAAATAGCTAGAAAACGCTTTCTACTAAAACAATGGATTTTACAGTCGAGAATGCATGATGAAATATTTACAATTAACTTTAATCGCTGTGTCACTTTCAGCGGTAACTAGCACCCAGGCACTTACTTATAAATTTGTCGCTAATAACAATACAATTGAAACAGAGCTTTGCGTATTAGCTGGAAACAATGAGAAAAGTAAACTTAAACTAGTAATGAATAATTACTCGAAGAGTAATCGATTTATCGCAAACGCTATTAAGTGTAATAATATGATTATTGGCAACTTTGCTAGTAGGTATGAAGCTAATGATACTGCCAATTACTTAAATAAATATACTTTGCCTAGAAATAAAGGACCCGAAACTGAGGTGACAATTCAAGATATCGCCTCATTATCAATAAATTACAATCTGCCAGAGGAAGTAATTACCGTCTATGTGAACTAGCGTGGTTATTTTTTGATTGTTAATTACACTATATACCTAAGGTCATCCAATAGTTGCTCAAGCACACTTCACAGAGTGTTTGGCTGATAGTACGATTTTTAGTCGTTCCGGTATTAAAAGGTATTTTCTATGCTGAGATAGGCAGTATTCATCTTCATCCTGCCTATCTAATATTTTTTGCTGCGGTTATCTTTCTAAACAAGCTTGGGAAAAACCGATAGATTGTTGGTGCCCAGTAACTAAGACCTTTGCCAATAACCACTTCACTTTTATTGGCTTTAACTGCGTTAATTATTTTTGAAGCACACTCCTCTACACCAATACCTTCTTTAATTGACTTAGCTACTCTGCCATAACTTTTACCATCTTCAGTCATGGCATTAACTGAAATATTAGTCTGTACAAAGCCAGGACAAATCGTTAACACTTGTAATCCATTACAACTTTCTTCTGCACGTAAACAGTCCATATAACCAATAATTGCATGTTTAGATGCGCTATAACCTGACATACTTTGGCCACCAACTTTACCCGCTACTGAAGAAACTGTAACTATCATGCCTACCTTAGCTGAAAGCATTTTGGGTAAAACACATTGAGTTAATGCAATGGTTCCGAAATAATTCACTTCCATAACTTGCCGCTGAACACTTAAGTTGGTATCTCGCGCTGTTCCTCGTTGGGAAATTCCGCCATTATTAATTAAAATATCAATGGTATTTGATTCTATAGTTGTTTCAACCTTAGCGGCAAGATTTTCAGGCTCACTTAGGTCTAGAGGTAATACAATATGCTGTGTACTATTAACCAGCTGGCTTTTAAGTGATTGCAATTTTTCTTTATTTCTCGCTGATAGAATTAATTTAGCTCCTTGGCGAGCACACTCTATTGCAAGAGCTTCACCAATTCCTGAAGATGCACCGGTAATCCATATTGTTTTCTTATTAATATTCATCCCTACCTCTCACTTAATCGGGTTACTATTGTTATTGTTGTTGCCACTACTAGGGGATTGAACTGATGAATACATCTATCTACCATGTTCATCAACTTTTTGGGGTTCTGTATTAGTACTGGGGTTTTCTGTCACTTTATTCTCAATAATTTTATTAAGGTAGCGATCAATCGTATTTTTAGCAGAAGCGGTCAATCCCCCTTTCCCATGTTGCTCTTTTAACAAGGTTTCAACTTGAGCAAAGAGCTGATCAACATTCACGTCTGGCTTAGTTGATTGACCTTCTAGAGGTTTTAAATTTTTTGTAGGTTTATTTTGGCTACCAAATAGGTTTAACCATTGATCGCTTTGATGACCAAAAACCATTAATTTATGAAAGTAACTTTGTGACAATGAGTGGTTTTTAAAAATATCTATCAGCGCACAAATAATTGATACCGGGCTTAATAGAAGATCGCGCACGGCATCCAATGCCAATTTAAATTGAAAAATTAATGTATCACGAATTAACGTCCAACGTGCTATTTCTGGCTCTTGCATGTGTTATCCCTAATAACAAATATCACTGAAGAGCCATTAAAGCACTTTAAGCAGGTCGTGTTAATCTTTCATCGATATTTCTCTGGATAACATCAACAAATGTGCCGCACTCCAACTAAAATTAGTTGCTCCCTGCACAACGCCTGTTTCAGGGTTGTAATTTTCCCGTATTGCGCCGTTAGCCATTAGGCCTTGAGCATTTTTAAATAATTTTCCTGAAAGTTTTTTAGCTTGCAGAGTAAAGCCGTAATTGTTCAATGCCGTTAAACCAAAGTAAAGTTGATCTAACCATACTCTGCCACGCCAATATATGTCTTGGTTATAAGCAGGATTGGATTTTGAGGCGGTGCCCAAAGGAATAAGGGTATTAAATTCATCAACGTTCATCATGTTATCTTTTACTTTTTCTGCCTGCTCTAGTCCTGCAACCTTCGCCCATAAGGGACTCCAACCTTCAGGCCCTCTTCCTCTTTTAGTTAATAATTTCCCTGTACATTCAGTTGTATTTATTTGGAGATCAGATGTTATTTGTCGATCATAATAAAAACCCGATTCATCATCAAAAAAGCAATGATTAATTCGTTTTGCCAATTGCGTAGATTCTTGTAAGTAAACAGCCGACTCTGAGGATTTATTTAACAGTTTTGCCATTTTCGCTAACAAGGCTTTTTCTTGTGATAAATAAGTATTTAATTCAACAGATTCTTGATCGATTGAGAAACCAAGCAATTCACCTTTGGCATTGGTATTTTCGAAAAATAGCACTTGCCAGTCTTTTCTTGCTTGTTTGATATTTCCTTGATAATTTTCATTTGCATAAACGGTTAACTGCTCTGCATTGATAAAACCAAAACGTGCAGCATTATCCATGCCTGACTCCCAGCCAGCGCCATGTTGAGCACCAATATCTAGATGGTTATATTCTCCATCACTAATCACTTTTTGATATAAAGCCATACCTGAACACTGATAAGATTGATTCGCACTATCTGCATCTCTATTAACTTCCAACTGACAGTTACTGATGACTTCTGGAAGAACATCTTGTTTCGAATAGTTAACTTTAAAACTGATATTGCCATTGGCGTCATTATGGCTCGGATGTTTTGTTGCGCCATACTCGACTAAACCATTTCTATTATGATCGCGATTACGATACCACCACTGATGATATGCTCGAAGCTTAGGATACATTTCCTCAATAAATGTAACATCTTTAGTTATTGAGTAAATTTGCCATACAGCCCAACTTGCCAGTGGTGGCTTAGTGTTACGTTCATTCCAATTACCACCATCACCACCTCTGACTTTTTCTTTGTTATAAAAAATAGCATCAATTACCATTCCGTGATCTTGTGGTCTAACGGGATCATTTTTTTGCACTTGGTAATCAAACATTGCGCGAATATTATTTTTTGCCAAGTCAGGATTAACACTAGCTAAAGCATAAGCATGTTTCCAACTATCCCACGCCCAAACACCATTGAACCAACGTGCAGTTACCGACGGCGTAACGCTGTCATGCAATATACTACCCGCTGCACTTCGCCAATTTCCGATCAGAGTTTCTATGGATTTAACAATGATTTTTTCCTGATTGGCATTAGCATCGACACCAGTTAAGGCATTTTTCAAATATCTCTGCCAACGTTGTTTAGATGAGTCTAAATAGACTTCTGGTTTGGCTAATATTTGCTTAATCAGTTTTTTCTCTTTAACCACTTCATTAATATTATGAAGGTAGCTGTGACTGGTATATATCGATGTATCGGCATTTGCTTCAAGAACAAATTCACTGTTTGATGTATAACGCGAGTTTTTAATAATCGTTGAGCTTTTTACCGATCGAGCAATACGATATTCAGAGGTATCGCTCGTCATAACGTTCCAAGTCGATCTGACTTCGCCAAAAGAAAAAACAATCGCTTCGTTATTAAGGGAAACTTGAGCGTTAAATTCAGGGAAGGCCTGTTCAATGGTTTGCTTTTCTGAGAGTTGCTTTAATAACTCACCTTGCCAAACTACTTTGATTTTTTTAGCTTTTTCCGATTTGTTTTTAATATGCGTTTTAACCAATGCACTGCGATTACTCACAAATCGTAGCGATAACTCAACAGTAAACTCTTCAAATTCATAACGTTGAATTAATAGGCCTGGTTTTGACTTAATAACATGTTTTGCATTTGAAAACTCTAAATCAACATTCGATGATAAATCAGAAATCATCATTTTTTCTAACTGTTCAGCAATAAATAAACTGTATTCTTGGGCAATGATCATTGGTCCAGTAAACGTACCATAAGCGGCTTTATCTGCTGGAAGTAGAAATCCATGCCATGCCCCTAAATCTAGTAAAGGGTTGAATTTTTGATTTTGATATTTGTCATAATCTTTACTTTTTTTAGGCTGACCAAATCGGTTAATGATGTTGTCAAATTGGTCAACGTTAATTTGATCGATATCACTTGGTTTACTTTCTGTTAAAGAAGCTGACTCATCATTAGTTAGCGCCAAAGCATTTACTTGCACACCTGAGAACACTACCAAAGATAACATTGTAAAAACAAACGAACTAATCCCAAATTTATGCATTATCATTAACCATTCCTTCACTGAATTTTGAAAAAGTATTTTGTATATTATTACATTTGTAGTATAAATAGCACAAGAATATCATTTAATGATAAATAAACGAGATGATCCATACACTTTTGTTAACACTTACTAGAAGCTAACGATGAAAAAAGCCCATATATGGCTACGTGCCGAAACTAAACCTCAAGAGCAAAGAACCGCCTTAACACCTAACAACGCAAAACAACTGCTTGATGCTGGCTTTGCGGTTACTGTAGAGTCTTCACTACAAAGTATTTTTTCTGATCATCAATATAAAGAAATCGGCTGTGAGTTAGTTCAACAAGGTAGCTGGGTCGACGCGCCAAAAAATGCCATAATATTGGGCTTAAAAGAGTTACCTGAAGCAACATTCCCTCTAATACATCAACATATTTATTTTGCTCATGCTTATAAAGAGCAGCAAGGGTGGCAACCATTGCTTTCACGTTTTGATCAAGGTAATGGTAAATTATACGATTTAGAATATCTTGTCGATGAAAACAATCGCCGCGTTGCCGCTTTTGGTTATTGGGCAGGTTTTGCAGGTGCTGCTTTAGCCACCTTAGCTTGGGCAAACCAGCATGGTGGCATGCAGCCTCCTTTGAAAGACATTAATGCATACTCAGATAAATCACAGTTAATGGCTACCTTGTCTCAAGCAATTAGCAAGGTAGCTGTAAAACCAAGAGTAATCGTTATTGGTGCAAAAGGACGAAGTGGTAAAGGTGCTGTTGATGTTGCCAAAGAGTTATCTATTGAAGTAGTCGAGTGGGATTTAGCTGAAACTCAAAAAGGTGGTCCATTCCCTGAACTCAATGATTATGATATTTTAGTTAATTGTGTGTTTATAAGTGGCGCTGCTGCAGATGGTAGTTCACCTGCGTTCCTTAACCATGAACTTTTATCGTCAAAATCGCGTAAACTCGCTGTTATTACCGATGTAAGCTGCGACCCCTACGGTGCCTATAACCCTTTACCTATTTATAAAGAGTGCACTACATTTAAATCACCATGTTTAAGCATTATTGAAGGCGAGTCGCCATTAAACTTAATTGCCATTGATCACCTGCCGTCTCTTTTACCAAAAGAAAGCAGTGAAGATTACGGTCAGCAATTACTTAAATATTTATTATCACTTGGCAACACATCACAAGGTGTTTGGCCAAAAGCATTAGCATTATTTCAGCAAAAAGTTGCTGAAACTAAATTATAAAATAGGTTTAACATGACAAATACAATCCATTGGCTCGGCGCTGGTTTATCTTCAATACCGGGTATTAAACGTTTGGCACAAGGCCAGCATCCAATTATTGTTTGGAATAGAAGTTTAAGCAAAGCGCAAGCAACTTTAGCTGGCATTGAAGATGAAAATTCTCAACCTGTAAAGGTGCAACAGCTTGATTGGAGCACGCTTGAATCATCAATCAATAAAGGTGATGTTGTTGTTTCTATGTTACCAGCAACTAAGCACATTGAAGTTGCCCAACTTTGTTTAGCTAAAAATGCTCATTTTGTTTCAAGTAGTTATATCTCTCCTGAAATGGCAGCGTTAAATGAGCAAGCAAAAGCATTAGAGTTATCGTTTGTTAACGAGGTGGGATTAGATCCAGGTTTAGATCATTTATTAGCACATTTGTTAGTGGATGATTACCAAAACAGCGAAAGTTTCTCAACTGACAACCAATTATCTTTCCGGTCTTACTGTGGTGGTTTTCCAAAAGTTGCTAACGACTTTAAATATAAATTTAGTTGGTCACCATTAGGGGTTTTAAAAGCCTTAAAATCTCCTGCCAAGTGGCTTAAAAATGGCGTTCCTGCAACGTCGCAAGCACCTTGGGAAGCACTGAGCGATTACACTATTGCCTTGTCCGAGGGAAGTGAGACGTTTCAAGCTTACCCTAATAGAGATTCATTACCATTTTTACAACAATATGGTTTTAATGAAAACTGGACCGTCGACGAATTTGTACGCGGAACACTACGTTTAAAAGGTTGGTCAACGGCATGGCAGTATTTGTTTGATGAAATAGCTGAACTTGCAGCAAGTAACAAGTCTGCTGATGAAATTGAACAACGCTTAACCGTTATCAGTCAAGAACTAGAGCAAAAGTATAGCTATGACGACAATGAACCAGATCGTGTAGTTTTAAGTGTTGATTTAGTCGCTAAGAATGCGGGTGGGGAAGTATGGCATAAAAGCTATTTACTTGATGCATGTGGTAACGAACAAGGCCAAGCAATGGCAAGGTTAGTATCTATTCCAGTTAGTTTAGCTATAGAGTCTGTTTTAGCAAATAATAGCCCAATAGGTGTAAGTGCAGCTCCACATCAACCAAAAGCAATACAGCCTTGGTTAACTGAGCTAGGAAGTTTAGGTGAAGAGTTTCATCTTAAAGATCACTTAGCTTAGCTAACTTTAATACAGTTATAGCGTTATACCTACAGTGAAAACTATAACTGTTGTTGATAATAAACCACCTGCATATCGCCCATTGGGGCTTTATACAGGTGGTTTTTTACATAAGTTAACCCAATTTTTTTCATCACGATTATTGACGCATTATTTTCTTCATCGGCAATTGCACTTATTTTCATCACGCTACTGTCTTGTTCAACAACTGACTTAACTGCTAACGCTGCTTCAGTAGCAAAGCCTTGTCCCCATGAACTTTGTAAAAATCGCCAACCAATTTCTAAGTTATTAAGCTCAGGGTTTGAAGTAAAAAACTCCATTGGCCTTATCAAAATCCAACCAATAAATGATTGATCTGCTTTAACGGTTACTTTCCATAATCCCCAGCCGAATGTTGGATTAGAGAATGCTTTCACTCTTGGTATAAAAACATCAACTATTTCTGTCATAGATGATGCTTTACCACCATTTATATAGCGCATTACTTCTGGGTCTTGATCTAATTGATACAATAATTCCACATCATCTTCAGTCATTAATTCGTAACTAAGACGCTCAGAGTCATTAATTTCCATCTCATTTCTCTTTTTAATATCAATCACTTCAACTGACTAATCGAAAATAATAGCTAAAAACAAAAAACCGCAAAAACAGGATTTTGATGCTACAACAAGCAGCATTCAAAAAATGTTTTAACGGTTTTTAAAATTATAAAGTTGTTTGTTATGCTTCTTACGAAGTTAACTCAACAGATTCAATCACTTCATATTCATAACTAAACGCTCTTAACGCTTTGCCTGAATCAGTAATAAATTCTACTGTCGTTGAACGAGGGTGAATTAAGACTGCTTCAAATTCTTCGCCCGCAGAACAACCATGATCAAAATTCTTTTCTATATCAGCTGTTAACTTTATTTGCATACTAAATAAACACTTATTCTAAATTTAATTGCGCGTATTATAGCAGAAGATTTAGCCACTGTATAAAATTTAATTGTCGTCGTCCTATACAAAAAATTAAAGGGTGAAAATATTTTCTTCTTCTATACTTAAATACATTCTTTGCAGTTAAAAGTAAAACATATGGAACAAATGCCATCGACACAATATGAACGCCGCCACTCTACACCACAAACGAATGTACTATGGGCTCATCTCAACGCCTCTCAACAAGCGGCAGTAAGCTCTTTATCCCACTTTGGTTACGAGCTTTGCTACATCCGTACCTATGACACTGAAGAAACAGTTATCCTTAAACTTGGTGATCAAATCGCTACTATCGATAAAGAAGGCAATATAGACCCCAGCCCATCTATTAAAATGAGAAGTTAACTAAATTATTATGATTCATATCAAGAAGGAATACTCACTTACAAGGTATAATATCTATGCCTTTAATAAATGAGTAATCAAAATTGGATAATGTCATTCACGCTAAAAAATCACTATTACAAAAAATTTCAAAAGTCACTGGCATAATTAGTTTTGTCATTGCCATAGTTGGCATGCTGTTTTTAATTTTTATTGGTAGCGACTTAGGTGATGTTTATAAAGCAAGTGCAGGTGCTACCACTTTCTTCTTTTTTATGGTTGGTCTAGTATTAACAACTATGGGCAATACTAATTTACCTGATTTAAAAGTATCGGGCGACGCTAAAGATTAAATTAGATTAAATTAGATTAAACAGTTTTTTCAAACTAGCATACTCCCTCACCGGTGAACACGAGTTAGCTCAAATGTTCATCGCTTTCAATTTTTTCGAGTGCTATTACACAAATATTATTAAATACTCTTCCCTATTTTATAAATGACTAACGTTTTTTATTCAAGCCCTTATCTACTAATCTTGCTTCAATATAAGGGTTTAGATTAGGAAAGCGATTACAAACAATACGACCTCCAAATAATCCACTGGCGATAACAAGTCCTTGATTAAAGCTATTACTACAATTCACTTCGCTAGGTTTAACTAGTGGCTTTTCTTTAAGTGAAGCAACAGATGGCGTAATAAAATTTTTAGCCTGTGCGTATCTTTGATAGTTTTCAATGCCGCTCTGTGCAGAATGCATGCCTGAGAGTTTCGATTTTAGTTTGTCTAATGAGTCTTTAGCTGAAAAATTAGTTTTAGCTTTAGAAATAATTTGAGCTGATGGCCTGGGATCAACATCCGTTAGGACCGGTTGTGGAGTTTTTGCAATTTGTTCTACTTGTTCTACTTGTTCTACTTGTTCTACTTGTTCTACTTGTTCTACTTGTTCTACTTGTTCTACTTGTTCTACTTGTTCTACTTGTTCTA
>Ga0209707_1000082_pt1 | contig 61173 bp, 58 predicted proteins | sample EN4Hudsemesocosm_FD_184630 | JGI IMG/M metagenome (GOLD analysis project Ga0209707, IMG submission 184630) | Methane-oxidizing microbial communities from mesocosms in the Hudson Canyon - EN4B Hudson Canyon (SPAdes) (version 2) | ecosystem: Environmental > Aquatic > Marine > Cold seeps | place... | reverse complement strand
GATGGAAACATTAAATACAGTTGAAATTTCAACTGATCGTAATTTTGATGATGCCCGTTTTCCTGTTCAATACGTTAACCGCCCAAACCTTGATTTTCGCGGTTTTTGTGGCACAGTTGCTTCAGGTATCTTCCATAAAGGCGATTCAATTACAGTATTGCCATCTGGTAAAAGCAGCAAAATTAAATCTATCTTCACTTATGATGGTGATATAGATGAAGCTTTTACTTCAATGGCGGTTACTTTAACCATGGAAGATGAAATTGATATCAGCCGTGGTGATATGATTATTGGAAAAACTTCAATAGCACCTATTGTTGCAGACAAATTCAATGCTTCTATTGTCTGGATGGACGAAAAAACCATGGTACCAGGTCGTCAATATATTATTAAATTAGCGACTCGTGCAGTATCAGGCTCAATTTCATCTATTAACTACAGAATAGATGTTAATACGCTAGAACATCATGATGCGACCGACATAAAACTTAATGAAATTGCTTCTTGTACTGTTTCTGTTAATGCCCCCGTAGTTTTTGATAACTATAAAGGCAATAAAGGTACTGGGGCATTTATCATTATTGATCGCCTAAGCAATGTTACTGTTGGCGCGGGTATGATTACAGGTGAAGCAGGTGACGAGGATCTAGTCCATGTATCAACTGATGAACGTGCTGCTAGATTTAGCCAAAAAGCATCTGCAGTTAATTTAACCGGTTCTAGTAGTCAAGATATAGCCTATCAACTAGAAAGAAAACTATTTGATACAGGCCATGCTGTTACCGTATTAGAATCTGATAACGAAGCATTAATTACAGCAATCAAACATGCTGGATTAATTTGTTTATCTGTCGAAAATAAAGCTAACACAGCTGATATTTCTTTTGATTGTGATACACAGTCAATCGACGATATATACAACGCTTTAAAAGAACAAAATATTATTTATTAAATCTCCTATTAGGCTCTGTTTCATCATTTTTTAAATGAGGCAGAGCCTAAGTATTGCTCTTAACTTAATAATTAAAACACCAATCGTTAAAATCAACTTATTCATAGCTACAAATCTCTCTTCTTCCTTGTATCTCTCAATTATATAACCACTTGTTCAGCGTTTATTTTTAATTGTTCCAAAAACTTTAGCACCTTCCCCCATTTTCCTCAAAAGAATAAGTCATCATCTTCTTAACTTTTTAGTTGCAAACAATTCTAAAAAAGGTACTATTTGAATGCAGAGTTACTCACTAACTTTATTCTTAATCTGATTAGGGTAATCCAATGTTGTTGTCCATTACGCCACACTTTATTAAATACCTTCTTATTATCACTTTTGTAAACTTTGCCTTATCAAGCCCGACATTAGCAAAAAATAATAAAAAAGCTGAATTAATACTGGATAGTATTACTTTCACCCCTAGCTTCGTTGTTGTAAGAGAAAAAACTGAGGTTAAAGTTAGTTTAAAATTACATAAAGACTTTAAGCTAACCTCTAATACAAGACTAGCATTACAGCAGCAAAAAACATTATCAAATGGACGAATTACTTTTAAATCCATTAAACACCTACGAGATGATGGAAAAGGGGATGATGATATTGCAGGGGATTCAATTTACAATGGAAAAATTGATATTCATCCAAAAACAACTGATAACCTATTCTTTAGAATTACCTCTAAAAATAAAAAAAGCAAAAACAACAAGTCATCATATCCAGTCTTTTCTTTGCCAGTTAAAAATGCTTGTGGCCCAACTGCATCAATATTACCTGTAACTATCCTAAGCCCCTCCTTAGGGAAACCTTACAAACCAAGTATTGAATTTAATGTTCCAGGAAGTGATGCATCACCCCGAGAAACGATACTACGTATCGTGAATGGTGCAGCAATTAATGCTCCTATTAAAAATAGAATGAATAGAACTTCATTTTCACTCAATAAAATACCTTTATTAAGACTAAAAAAATCAGCAAATGTTATTGAAATTCCAATACATCTTGAACAAGGATTAAATACCCTAAAGCTTAATAAACTACGAGGTAATCCTAAGCAGAAAATTGCAGTAGAAATTACAGCGTGTGCAGATCAAATTCATTTACCACTTATTTCAGATACTTTAATACAAAATAAAGAAACACTTCAATCTCATGCAAAAGTTACAGCACAAGGCGTAGCTGTTAAATCTGCTCAAGTTAGTTTTCATTTCAATAATAATCTGGCATTTGAAGGACAACAATCATCATATACAGCTGATAATGGGGTTGCTAATGCTAACTTTGAATTAATAGGGATCGGTAATGGGCAGTTAACAGCCAGTGTTACAGAAAGTTCTCCTCTACTATCGACAAGCCAACCTATTCACGTTGTGAATAAAGCGTCTATTAAATTAAATCAAGGCTATCAAAGTATTACGCTTGCTCCAGGAGAGAGCAAAAAATTACCTTATTTTTTATTCTATTTACCAAACAATTCAATCACTCAACATATTGATTTTGACACTACAATTAAAGACGCACAGACCAATATTATACTAACGCCTTCCAGCATTCCAAGTCACAACATTGCTGTTAATAAGCCAAGTAGTTTTGTTTTTGAACCATCTATAACCGCCAAAACTATTGGGGATTATATTTTAACAGCACGTGCGACTATTATTGAAACAGGAGAATCATACAGTAGCACAACTAAAATACATGTTACTAACCAAGAAACTATACCTGAAAACTTCAACATAAATTCTCTTGGGTTATCTCCATCGACCATTTCTCCAACTATAAGCACTACTGTAAATATTCATGCATTAATTGAAGGCACTACAACTCCGCCCTTAAACCTGCTATTAGATGAAGTTGATTCTCAGGGAAACATTATAAAATCTGGGATTGCTGTACTAACAGACCAAGGTTCAAATGGTGACAACATAGCAAATGATTATATTTACACCGCTGCCGTTACATTTAATAGACCAACAGCTCAAACAATTTTATTAAGAACTCGAGCTCAATATTCTGGGCAAGAGATTACATCCTCAATAAGCTCTCTTTTGGTCACGCCCTTTGATACTCAATCATCAGCACCAGACTTTAATGAATTAATTGAAGATTCAATCAGCCCAGATCCTGTTTTTAGCAATGAACTTTTGGTTCAAATTATTGCAGAAACTCATCCAGATAGAATCTCAGAAATCGCATCATCTATTAATGGTATTGTTTTAAATGTTATTCCGCAGCTCAACCTTTATAGAATTCAATTTACTAGCAATGGGTCTCTAGAAAATCTTGAACAAGCTATTTTAGTAGTCAAATCATTTTCAGAAGTTCTCAGTATTTCTAAGAACTCATTAGTTGAAATAGCAGGAAGTAGTTGTTCAGCAACCGAATGCCCAGTCACTGACCCTAATAATCAATGGCACCTCATTAAGACCAAAGCAAGAGAAGCGTGGAATGCAGCTAAAGAAATTAATTCCACCAATTATGCAGGCTCAGCCAATAATGCTGTTGCCGTTATTGATTTTGGCTTAGATTGTACTCATCCTGACTTATCTGATGCATGTTTCCCTATTGATTCTGGTACGGGTACTCATGGTTCCGAAGTGGCTCACATTATTGCAACAGGAGACGATGGCCTTTTAGCAAATACGACAGGTGTTGCATGGAATACCACAATATACTCTTATGTCATTGATTCCAGTTTTTCCTCCCTTTTAAATGCTATAACACGAGCAGGAGATAATCCTGCTGTTAAAGTCATAAATCTTAGCGTTACAAAACTGATATTTAATAGCCAAACCACTGCTATTCAACAAATGAGACTTGCCATTTGTCATGCCGTGACAAATGGCAAGCTTATCGTTGCGGCTGTTGGCCAACCTACCAATATTGATAAAGACTTATACCCAGCTAAACTTAATGATGACAACAACTATCAATGCCCTGGTTCAGATTTCCCTCTCTCTTCCCGTATTTTAGCTGTTGGAGCTTCAGATAGAAATGACAAACAAGCAAAATGGAATTCTAATACCTTGCAAAGTAACAATGTACCTTGGGTTGATATTTATGCACCAGGTATAGAAATCAAAGCTTTTAGCAGCTTAAATAGTGGAACCAGTTTCGCCACACCTCAAGTCAGTGCTGCAGCTGCACTATTATGGCCTGTAATGCCAGGAAACCCGAATGCCTCAGACATTCATGACCGCATACTTCTTATGTCTGATAATATTAATGCACTAAGTAATACAAGTACTGATAAAAGACTTAATATTTACAATTCAATTCCTCAAACAGCTGACCCTATAAGCAAAAGTGTCACTATTAATTTTGTCACTGAAGATGCTGATTACAGAAATTTATTTGGTATTTATAACACCAGCAGTCTTGAAGCAACTATTTTAATTGATAATGTAGACCTCAATTCAAACCCTGATGTTTCTGGGTTCCAAACCACATTAATACTAACTGAGCAAGAATTGAACAACCTGGCATTTTTCCTAATTCCCAATGGTTATTCAGTCAATCAAAACTATCTACAGAATACCTCAAGCAATGATAGAGACTTAAGAGTAGCCAAAGATTCAAATAATATTTACCACCTAATTGATGATTCTCAAGGTATTCGCCTAAAAGGCACAAATGCAGATGCACTTTTCAGTCAAAACACACTTAATTTAGGAGGACACCCTCAGGTAATTGGTAGTAACAATGATACGAGTACAGATTTCAATTTAAATTGGGAAGACATCCCTTTTAACTCTTCTGATAAAGATTACAATGATGCAATATTCAGAGTAACCATAGCAACAGAGTGATATAAAAATGAATAATAAATTTATATGCACCACATCGTTACTTTATGTTTTATCAGCTACTGTAGTATCAGCACAAACACTTAACGATGTTGTCGCTGATCAACTTGCCTCCGATGGCTCAGCATGCGCCAAACTACTTGGAGGTGGTAGTGCTTCTCAACTTACAGGTGAACTGCAAACTCTTTGTACAAGAACAGTACCATCAGGAGGTCCACCACCTTCTAATGCTGGTGGAGGGGGGGCAGCAACACCAAGCAGCTTACCAAAAATTGTAAAACAGCGACTAAGAAATGACAAAACTGATGAATTAGGCAGTGGAGCTAGTAGTGATCAGGTTTTAAATATTACGCCAGCTATCAGCCTGTTTTTATCAGGAGAATACCAAAGCCTTGACCGAAATGTTACCACCTTTGAAGATGGCTATGATTCTGATATTTGGCGAATAATTGCAGGTAGTGATTATCGAATACAAGATATACTGATTATTGGTGTCGCTTTCGACTATCAACATCAAAAAGGTGATTATACTGGGAGTGGAGATTTTAAACTCGACTCCTATGGCGGGCTTATTTTTGCAAACATAACACCAACAGATAATTTGTATATTCAAATAAGTGGTGGCTATTCTGCCCTAGAAAATGATCGTCATCGTTTAACCAGTTTTACTGAAGCATCAACGAGTACATCAGTCAGTGGTTTTGTTGATAGTCAATATGATTCAGACCAATATAGTGCCAATATACAATCAGGGTACGATTTTAATATTGCAAATATAACTATTGGCCCCAGAGTTGGTTTTTCCTGGTCAAGAAATAATTTTGATAGTTATACAGAATCAGGAAATACGGGGCTAGAACTGAGTTTTGATGAAGATCACCGCACCTCATTACAATCTCGTTTTGGTTTATTTAGTTCAACTGCCTTTAGTACCCGTTTTGGTGTCGTTGTCCCACAATTTGGTGCCGACTGGGTTCATGAGTTTGAAGATGATCAACGTGAAATTCAATTTAGTTTTGTCAATGACTTACGTAGTAAATCTTTGGCATTTCAAAATGAATCCCCTGACCGTGATTTTTTTGAAATCCATGCAGGAACATCAATAGTCATGGCTCATAATTTTCAAGCTTACGTGAATTACAGAGCCATCACTGGACATAGTTATTTTGATGGACATAGTGTCAACTTTGGCTTAAGAATAGGCTTTTAAAAACACATCTAAGTTTCAAATTATTCAATATCAAATCTATTAATCTCTTTTGCAAATATAATGAATGACTTTCAAAATGAATGGATAATAATCCATAGTAATATTGAAAAATATGAATCTTTTTCATTGATTATCAAACTTTTCAGTATTTTTACCTGTACTCTATCTATCGCTTCTTCAATAAACCCATTTGTTACTATTTTAATTATTCTAGTTTTATGGCTACAAGATGGTATTTGGAAAACATTTCAACACCGTCTAGAATCCAGAATTCTGATGATTGAGGGTAATATTGAAAATAAAGTTAATAACAACAGTTTTCAACTTTACTCAGAATGGCATAAAAACCGTTCAAGTGCAGTAAAACTCATCAAAGAATATATTCTTAATTCACTGAAACCTACAGTTGCTTACCCTTATATTATATTAATTGCTTTATTACTTGTTATTGTTTACATATAAGAAACAGATTACTTCAATTAACGTGTGAACAATTTCACTTTTATTTTTTTCTGCTTTTGTAATAATTGATATCGAGGTTGTTAATAACAAGTATATTTTATCCCTCAATTATATACTAACAACCTTTTTCCTAAGGCTAAGGCTATATCTCATGATATAGCCTTTTTTTTTGCATATAACAAATAGATTTCATCTAAAATAGAGACACCCTTACTAACCTCCCAATTTATGTGCTTAATTTAATCTGGGTTTTATTTTTCTTTTCAGCCTTTATCACCGCCCTGTTCAAACTCATCTTTTTAGGTGATCAACAAGTTTTTGCACAGATAATGACTGCTATGTTTAGTTTATCTAAAACTGCATTTGAAATTTCTTTGGGGCTCACAGGTGTACTCGCATTATGGCTTGGTATTATGCGCATTGGAGAGAAAAGTGGCTTTATGCAGTTATTAACACGAGCTCTGACACCTCTTTTTAGCAAATTAATGCCAGATGTTCCCCCTAACCACCCCGCCCTTGCAGCCATAGTAATGAATATATCAGCCAATGCTTTAGGCTTAGATAATGCTGCAACCCCCATAGGCATTAAAGCCATGAAGGAATTACAAACATTAAACCCTACCCCAGAAACAGCTAGTAATGCCCAGATTTTATTTCTAGTTATCAACACCTCAGCCGTCACATTATTCCCTGTCACCATTTTTACCTATAGAGCACAACTTGGGGCAGCAAACCCAACTGATGTATTTATACCTATTTTAATTGCAACTTACATGTCGACAATAATTGGCTTGCTTGCAGTTGCTTCAGTGCAAAAAATCAACTTATTAGATAAAGTTATTTTTTCATATTTATCAGGATTCACTTTATTTGTTGCGGGGATTCTTTCTTATTTTGCACAACTAAGCCAAGCTGAAATGCTAACTCAGTCAGCACTCATCAGTAATGTCATTTTATTTTCCTTAGTCATTGCTTTTATTAGCGGTGCTGTTTATCAACGTATTAATGCTTATGATGCCTTTATAGAAGGCGCTAAAGAAGGCTTCCAAACAGCTATTACTATTGTCCCTTATCTTGTTGCCATGCTGGTTGCTATCGGTGTTTTTAGAGCCAGTGGAGCATTAGATTTAATTATTGAACTCATTCGTTACGGAGTACACTCATTTGGACTTGATGCGCGCTTTATAGATGCTCTACCTACAGCATTAATGAAGCCCTTTAGTGGCAGTGGGGCAAGAGCAATGATGGTCGATACCATGCAAATACATGGTGCAGATTCTTTTGCAGGCAGGTTGTCATCCATCGTACAAGGCAGCACCGAAACTACTTTTTATGTACTTGCCGTTTATTTTGGCTCAGTAGGCATCAAAAACATTCGCCATGCCGCTGCATGTGGGATAATTGCTGATTTTGCAGGCATTGTTGCCGCAATTTTTATCGCTTATTGGTTTTTCGGTTAATGTTAGTTTATCTCAAAACACTTGGTTGTCGTCTTAATGAGGCAGAATTAGAAACATGGGCTCAAGCTTTTCAAAAAGCAGGGCATCAAATCACACGTGAAGTAACAAAGGCAGATGTCATTATCATTAATTCATGTGCCGTTACTGCAGATGCAGGACGAAAATCACGTCAACTAATCCGCCGTGTACACAGAGATAACCCAACTGCAAAACTAGTGATTAGTGGTTGTTACGTCACTTTAAATGAAGATGAAGCCGCCCAATTAATGGGAGTTGATTTAGTCATTAGTAATAAAAATAAAGACCAACTAGTTGAACAAACACTTGCCGCGCTAAATCTAGAAACCATGCCAGCAATGTCAACTGAACCAGGTGAAACGTCCTTATTTAGTCGTGGCCGACAACGTGCATTTATTAAAGTACAAGATGGTTGCCGTTACCGCTGTACATTTTGTATTGTCACCGTTGCCCGTGGTGAAGAAATAAGCCGCCCAGTTCAGGTCATTATTGATGAAATTAATTTATTACATCAACAAGGTATTAATGAATTTATTCTAACAGGCGTACATTTAGGCGGTTATGGTAGTGATATTAAAAGTAACTTAACTGATTTAATAAAAGCAATTTTAGAAAAAACAGAAATTCCTAGGCTAAGATTAGGCTCCCTAGAACCATGGGAACTACCCGAAAACTTCTTTAGCTTATTTGAAAACCCACGTTTAATGCCTCACCTACACTTACCTCTACAAAGTGGATCTGACAAAGTACTACGTAGAATGGCAAGACGCTGTAAAACAGAAGAATTTGCGGCAATGGTCAAACAAGCACGTCAACAAGTTAAACACTTTAATATCACTACCGATATTATTGTTGGGTTTCCTGGTGAAACAGAAGAGGAATGGCAAGACAGCTTTAATTTTATAAGAGACACTGGTTTTGGTCATATCCATATTTTTTCTTATTCCAGCAGAGAAGGCACAAAAGCAGCAACCTTGCCCAATCAACTGACGAATGAAATAAAAAAACAACGTAGCAAACAATTACATGCCTTAGCTGAATCAATGAAAAAACAGTTCGCTAAAGAAAATTTAAACCAAAATTTTTCGGTACTTTGGGAAGGACACAAACAAAACATTGAAGATAACCAACATTTGGTTTTTGGTTATACACCCAATTATTTAAGAGTGGCTTGCAAGGTACAAAATACAAAATCAATCGAAAATAAAATTATAACTGCAGAATTAAAATCAATTCAAAATGATATTATTACTTGCGTGTTAAATTAATTCGGCATGAATACACGCCCTATAACATAACTAAATATATAGTCTTCAACATCAAGTAAAAGCTTTGGCCAATCTAATTTAATAGCGTAATCTACAGGCATAAAAAAGCCTATCAACTCAATGAGTAGATAGGCTTTTAATGTGGCGTCCCCAGGGGGGTTCGAACCCCCGTTACCGCCGTGAAAGGGCGGTGTCCTAGGCCTCTAGACGATGGGGACTAAGACTTTACAACTAATTTACCATAAAATATGGTGGAGCCAGGCGGGATCGAACCGCCGACCTCAACACTGCCAGTGTTGCGCTCTCCCAATTGAGCTATGGCCCCTTAGTTGAGCTCCATAATTATACGGATTTTTTTTGTTTTGTCTATCCTTTGTTTTTCTCTTTTATAAACTCTATTGCCTTTTGCATTCTTGTTAATGTTTTTTCTCTACCTAACAATGACAAAGTAACATCAATTGCTGGTGACACACCCGCTCCTGATACCGCAACACGCAACGGTTGGGCAACTTTACCAAGCTTTAATTCCATAGTTTCAGCAGTATCCAGGACTATTTGATGAAGTTTGTCACCATTCCATTCCGCTTCTTGGCTAAAGGCATCCATTAAAACTTGTAGAACGTTATCAGTTCCTTGTTTAAAATTCTTTTTAGCCGCTTTTTCATCATAGGATTCAAAGTCTTTATAAAAATAGTGACTTGCGACAGCCATTTCAACCAATGTTTTACTACGTTCTCTTTGGGCTTTAACCACTTCAACTAAGGCTGGGCCATTTGCAACATCTAAACCTTGATTATCCATATGCCATTCTAAATGTTTAGCAACATGCTCAGGCTCACTATTCATGATGTATTGATGATTTAACCACAATAGCTTTTCTGGGTTAAAGGTTGAAGCAGATACGTTACAGCCATCAAGGTCAAAAAGCGCTATCATTTCCTCTACTGAAAAAACTTCTTGATCTCCATGAGACCAACCTAGCCTTACTAAATAATTTAATAGTGCATCAGGTAAAAAACCCTCATCACGATACTGCATCACACTGACTGCACCGTGCCTTTTAGATAATCTAGCACCGTCAGAGCCTAAAATCATGGGTACATGTGCATATTTTGGTAGTTCAGCACCTAACGCATTAAGAATATTGATTTGCCTTGGTGTGTTATTAATATGATCATCACCTCTGATCACATGGCTGATCCCCATATCCATATCATCAACCACAACTGTTAGGTTATAAGTTGGCGTGCCGTCTGAGCGGGCAATAATCAGGTCATCTAGCTCTTTATTAGCGACGACTATATCGCCTTTAACCAAATCATTAATAACAACTTCACCATCCATTAGATTTTTAAAACGGATCACACCTTCTGTATGATTAGCCCCTTTACATTTTCCGTTATAACGAGGTTTTTCTTTATTAGCTTTTTGCTGTTCCCTTAATGCATCTAACTCTTCTCGCGTACAAGTACAGTGGTATGCGTCACCTTGATCTAATAATTGTTGGATAATTTCTTTATAACGATCAAAGCGTTGTGTTTGATAAAACGGGCCTTCATCATGTGTTAAGCCTAGCCAATTCATACCATCAAAAATAGCATCAACTGAAGCTTGAGTTGATCGTTCTAAATCAGTATCTTCAATTCTTAATATAAATTTCCCACCTTGTTTCTTGGCATATAACCATGAAAAAAGAGCTGTTCTGGCACCACCTACATGAAGGTAGCCTGTTGGACTTGGGGCAAAGCGAGTTTTAATTGTCATTTATAAAAAGTAATAAATTGTTTAGATAATTGTTAGGGAAGTTTAAAACTACTGAGAAGTCGAATGTTTCTCTATCAGTAAAAAATAAAGCCCTATCTATCAAGAAAGAGCTTTTAAGTATTCTAATTTAAAGTCTAAGTAAATAGACTTTATTTCATCATTAAGATATTAAGTGCATATTTTTTAGGTATTTGACGGGACGCACTAAATCGCATTTTTTTATAATCAAATTTTACACTTCCTTTTGCTGCAGGGTTTTTTCCTAAAATCGCCAGTGAAGTGCCATGGCCTTGTTTAGCTGCTTTTTCATACCAACGAGTTGATATCTCTTTATTCGCTGCAACACCTTCCCCCATATCATACATAGCTGCAATAACCACTTGAGCCTCAATAACCCCCTGCCTGGCTGATTTTTCCATCAACTGGGCAGCACGCCTATGATCGACTTCGACACCTCGCCCTAAAAGATACAGTGATGCTAATTTGGCCTGTCCCAAAGCATTACCCTGCTCCGCACTTTGCTTTATTTGTTCAGTTGTTTCAGCACTTACAAATAGACTATAAGACAACAAACTAGATAATAAAAATAACTTTAAAAATTTAATCATAATTCACCTCAAATTAATCAATAACTTCTATTCCACCCATATAAGGTTTTAAAGCTTCAGGAATATGAATCCTTCCCTGTTCATCCTGGTAATTTTCCATAACAGCGATTAATGTTCTTCCTGCCGCTAAACCAGAACCATTTAATGTATGAACTAACTCTGGTTTTCCTGTCTCAGGGTTACGCCAGCGTGCTTGCATACGACGCGCTTGAAAATCTTTAAAGTTGCTACAAGAAGAAATTTCACGGTATTTCCCTTGACCAGGCAACCAAACTTCTAAATCATACGTTTTAGATGATGAAAAACCAGTATCTCCCGCACAAAGTAATACTTTTCTATAAGGCAGATTTAATATTTTTAGAATATTTTCAGCATGATTAGTTAATTCTTCATGCGCTTGCTCTGATTGCTCGGCCGTTACAATTTGTACCAACTCAACCTTTTCAAATTGATGCTGGCGAATCATACCGCGCACATCACGTCCATAGGCACCTGCTTCACTACGAAAACAAGGTGTATGACACACAAATTTTAAAGGCATTTCTTTAGCATCAACAATGACATCTCTAACCATATTGGTTACAGGTACTTCTGCTGTGGGGATTAAATATAATGCAGGATCTTCACTTGCTTTGAATAAATCTGCTTCAAATTTAGGTAATTGCCCGGTGCCATATAAGCTATCTGCATTAACTAAGAAAGGCACATAAGTTTCAGAATAATCATGCTCAGCTGTATGTGTATCAAGCATTAACTGAATAAGTGCTCTCTGCAATCTGGCTAAAGGGCCTTTTAAAACTGCAAAACGAGCACTGGTGATTTTTGATGCCAATTCAAAATCTAAGCCTTTTGATTCACCTAGATCAACATGATCTTTTGGTTCAAAGGTAAACTCAGGGATTTCACCCCACTTTGAAATTTCTACATTATCTTCTTCATCTTTTCCTGCGGGAACAACTTCATCAAGAAAATTTGGGATAGCTTCCATCAAAGCTGTCATTTCGTTTTGAATATTAGATAATTCAGTTTCAGCCTGTTTTAGTTGCTCTCCCAGATGCTGCACTTGATCAAGCAAAGGCTGAATATCTTCACCTTTTGCTTTTGCTTGCCCAATATTTTTTGCACTTTTATTTTTCTCATTTTGTAGTTCTTGAGTATTAATCTGAACAGCCTTTCGTCTACTTTCTAATCCTTCATAAGCTGTAGCATCAAAAGCATAAGAACGTCTATCCAATTGTTTTTTAACTTCATCAAGGTCTGATCTGAATAATCTGGGGTCTAACATAACAATAAATAACCAAAAAAGAGAATTTAAACAAAAAAATTATTAGGAGTACTTTTAAAAAAAAGTACAGACTATAACATTTAAGGGAATTATTTTTTTAAACCCATTATCAATGAATAAGTTATAAAAAAGATAAAACCAGAACAAAGAATGAAAATTATTTATTCTGGTATAAAAATTAGGACGCTTAAATAACGAGTGTTTCCCTTTGCTATTTGAGCCTTACTTGAGTCTAATGATTTGCTAAAACTTTAGCAAGACGACTTGCGGGAACATAACCTGGAAGAACCGTACCATTTTCTGTCACAATCATTGGTGTTCCTCTCACTTCAAAATCAGTTGCTAATTCCATGTGCTTATCAATAGGATGATCACAATCTTTAGGTTCTAATGTCGCACCATTTTTAGCTTTTGTTAATGCCGCATTACGGTCATCAGCACACCAGACTGAAACTGCTTTTTTATAAGCTGATGAGCCCTTACCAGCTCTAGGGTAAAACATATATTGAACGGTAATTCCTTCAGCTAAATATTGATCCATTTCCTTATGTAATTTACGGCAATAACCACAATCAATATCAGTAAAAATGGAGACAGTGTATTTACTTTCTTTAGGCTTAAAAATAATCATTTGATCTTCGCCCATATCTTTCAGCTTTTTAACTCGAATATTAACCAGTTTGGGCTCAGTTAAATCTTTTCTAGCTTTAATATCTATTAAGTGATCATCTTGGAACAAATATTGGCCATTACTAGATACATAATAAATTTTAGCACCCGATAAAACCTCATAGAGCCCCTTCATCTCAGAAGGTTGTATCGAATCAATTTTAAATGCTGGCATAGCTTTGTTAATTGATTCTCTAATAAGGTTTTCGTCTGCCTGAACACTGGTTACAACCAGTAAAGAGAAGCCCAACATTATTGCAACAATAGCTTTAATTTTTTTCATAATTAGTCGATGGTTAATTAAAAGTCCTCAATGGACTATTATAATTTTTTTTTGTTCCCTCTAACAATATTTTAATACATTACAAGGGAGTAGATATTTGCTATTTTCTTTTAAAACTAAAATAAAATAATATTACATCTCTTTAATAAAGATGAGTTTAAAGACCGTTATTTTTTGAGAGGAGGGAATTAATAACTTTATTTAAATAGTCTTTCAATATCCAGAAAAACAGCAAAAAACATTAATGCCATTAACATCAACATCCCGATTTGCTGAAAAAACATTTGTATTTTTTCAGACACGGGACTGCCTTTTATCGCTTCAATAGCAAGGAACATCAAATGTCCGCCGTCAAGCACAGGAATAGGTAATAGATTCAATACACCTAAACTGATACTGACAAGAGCTAAAAACTTGAAGAAAGGCACCATACCTAATTCAGCTGACTGCCCTGCATATTGCGCAATACTGATAGGGCCACTTAAATTTTCTGCCGAAGATTTCCCGACAATCATTTTTCCCATCATATTTACTGTGGTACTAGAATAAAACAAGGTTTTATCTAATGCGGCCAGTAAAGCATCAATTGGAGATAAAGAATAATTTACTTTTAATGAATTAAGTAAATCTTCAGGTACTTTAACTGCTGCACCAATTCGACCAACACTTTTTTCTGCATTTTCTATCGTTTCTGGCACTATAACCATGGGAAGATGGACACCTTCACGCTCAACAATTAACTGTATAGAAATTTCAGGGCGATTTCTGACATATTCGACCCATTGCATCCATTCGGTCATAGCTTCTTTATCAGCAGAAAGAATCAGATCCCCAACTTGTAAACCAGCCTCTTTTGCAGGTGAGTTATCTATGACTGTTCCAATAACAGGCTTAAGAATGGGTGCCCAAGGTTTTAAACCTAATTTTGAATATAATCCTTCAGGCGTTTGAGCATCATCTTCAGTTAATTGCAACACATGAGTTTGTTCAATTTCATCACTATTTTTGACTAAAATAGAAATAGTTCGCTCACCTTGCATTGCAGATGAAAATAGCAAATTCATAGCTTCAGACCATGTTGGTGCCTTTTCATCATTGACTGCAAGTATTTCTTCGCCCTCAATAAATCCAGATTTTTCAGCTAAAGACCCTATTTCAATCTCTCCTACGACTGGTCTCATCCCTGTTTCACCGATAATAAAAACGGCCCATAACAAAGCAATAGCTAATAATAAGTTAAAAATAGGACCTGCAGCCACAATAGCAGAACGAGCAAACAGTGATTGACGATTAAAAGAAAAAGGAAGGTCTTCTTCGCTCACCTCCCCCTCTCTTTCATCTACCATTTTTACATATCCACCCAGCGGGATAGCAGATAATACGTATTCTGTAGAATCCTTTGTTTTTTGGTGCGACCAAACCACTTTGCCAAAACCAATAGAAAAGCGCAGTACTTTTACGCCTGATTTTCTGGCCACCCAAAAATGTCCAAACTCATGAATTGAAACCAATAAACCAATAGCAACAATAAAATGAAAAACAGTATACAAAAACTCCATTATTAAGACATTTCCTTAATGATTTTATACGACAACACGCGAGCATCATTATCAGCTTTTAAGATAATATCTAAAGTATCTGCTATTTCAGCTGAAAATTGAGCCATACATTTCTCGATAATCACGGGGATATCAGTGAATTTAATATTTTCATTCAAAAACTCATCAACTGCAATTTCATTTGATGCATTTAAAACCGTAGGCATAATACCTCCCGCTTTAATGGCTTCATAAGCCAGTCTTAAACATGGAAATCGCTCTAAGCTGGGTTCTGCAAAATCCATTTGTTTTACATCAAAAATATTTAAGGGTTCCACACCTGATTCAAAACGATCAGGCCAAGCCATAGCATGTGCAATGGGTACTCTCATATCAGGATTCCCCATCTGAGCTAATACTGTACCATCTACATAATCCACCATTGAATGAATAATACTTTGCTTATGAATAACCACCTGAATATCATCGGGCGACATATTGAATAGCAAACAAGCCTCTATTAATTCCAAACCCTTATTCATCATGGTTGCAGAATCAACTGATATTTTACGCCCCATTTCCCATTTTGGATGCGCTACGGCTTGAGCCACTGTCACATCATGTAATTCTTCAACGGGTGTTTCTCTAAAAGGGCCGCCTGAAGCTGTCAATAAAATCCGACGCGCTTCTTTTACATCATTTCCAGCAACATAACCTGCAGGCATACACTGAAAAATAGCATTATGCTCACTATCAATAGGTAATAACTTAGCACCAGAATCACGTACCGCTTGCATAAAAATATCACCAGACATCACTAATGATTCTTTATTTGCTAATAAGACTGTTTTACCCGCTTTTGCAGCAGCTAAACTAGATAATAAACCTGCTGCTCCAACAATAGCAGCCATAACAGAATCAACATTTTCAAGTGTTGAAACAGTTTCTAAAGCTTTTGCCCCTGAGAGCACTTTAACCCCAGAAACAGCTGAACCTACAATCTTGTTTTTAAATAATTCAGCCTTTGCCTCATCAACCACAACAACATATTCAGGATTATGCGCAAGACATTGCTCGTATAAAACATCAATATTTGTATTTGCAGTTAATGCAATAACTTTGTATTTATCAGAATGTCTGGCAACAACATCTAAAGTACTTACGCCTATTGAGCCTGTTGCTCCCAGAATGCAAATTCCCTTCATGAAAACACGCTCCTACCAATTAAGATAACGCCTGCATAATAAAAGGGGGCTGCTGCAATAACGCTATCAATACGATCTAACACACCACCATGTCCAGGTAATATAAAACCACTATCTTTAACACCATTTTTACGTTTGACTAGACTAAAAAACAAGTCCCCATAAATAGAAACTAAAACAGTCAACATGGACAACATAATAAAATCAGTTGCAATCATTATAGGGTAGCTATAGTACAACCCTAATGCGATAGAACAGACTAATGCAGAAGCCATGGCACCATACATACCTTGAATTGTTTTTCCTGGGCTGATTAAAGGTGCTAGTTTATCTTTACCAAATTTTTTACCTGAAAAATACGCACTAATATCCGCAATCCAAATCAATGCTAAGAAATACATGACAGCACTTGATCCGTAAAAAACTCTTAATTTAACTAAAAACATCCAAGCTGAAAAGAGTACAAACCAACCGATAAAAACTTTATACTTTTTTTGTAACTCAAGAGCTAATAACTCTTCTGGTGCTTTTCTGATAATAAACATCATCATGACCCAAAATATAACCGGCCCAACGACTAACCACTCTAAAATACCTGAATATTCTTTAACTTCTGGCATCTCTAACAAAACAGACAAAAACTCTAAAATATAAGTCCAAAAGGTAATGCATAACATTGGAAATATTAAAGAAACTAAAAATAATATCTTACCTATCACACTATTAACAGATGATAAATTTGTCCATTCCCAAGCGCCAACTAGAACAATTGCGCCTATAAAAAAATAAAAATAAAGATTAGGCAATGTAAAAATTGCAGTAATAGCAACCGCAGCCAAAACTAAAGCGGTTAAAATTCGTTGTAATAACATGATTTTAATTATTATTGTGTATTAGAATTAGAAGAATCAACAATTTGCTCACCTGTATGCCCAAATCGTCTCTGCCTACTTTTAAAACTATTGATAGCGTCTGCTAATAAGTTTTGATTAAAGTCAGGCCATAAAGTATCTGTAAAATAAAACTCGGTATAGGCTAATTGCCATAATAGAAAATTACTAATCCGCTCTTCACCGCCAGATCGAATAAATAAATCGGGTTCAGGAAGACTCGCAGTCGTTAGATGATCATTAATAACTGATTCAGTAATATCTTCGACTTGTAACTCACCTGCTACAACTTTTTCCGAAACCTTTCTAACTGCTTGGGTTATATCCCATCGCCCACCGTAATTTGCAGCTATAACAAGATTAAGTCCGGTATTATTTTTTGTTTGTTTTTCTGCTGAAGCAATTTTTTCCTGCAAAACATCAGAAAAGGCTGTTTTATCACCAACAATATGAAGCTTTATATTGTTTTTATCTAGCTTATCCACTTGAGATTGCAGTGTCCCCATAAACAATTCCATCAACATATTGACTTCTTTTTTAGGGCGACGCCAGTTCTCACTACTAAAAGCAAATAATGATAAAACTTCTATTTTTTCTTGAACACAAAACTCAACAACTTTTCTAACGGTCTTAACACCTGCTCGATGACCAATAATCCTAGGCATTAACTTTTTCTTTGCCCAACGCCCATTACCATCCATGATAATAGCAATATGCTTTGGGTTACCATTGTCTGTCATTGATTTATCCATTGCTTATAGTGAGTCCTTGAAATAATTACATTGAAAGTAAGTCAGCCTCTTTAATTTCTAAATGCTTTTCTATTTCTTTAATATATTTATCAGTAATCTGCTGGATTTTTTCTTCACCATCATGTGCCTCATCTTCAGAGACCATTTTTTCTTTTAAGGCTTCTTTAATTTCAGAGTTTGCATCTCGACGAATATTTCTTACAGCAACACGACCTTGCTCTGCTTCATTCTTAACCACTTTAACAAGGTCTCGACGACGCTCTTCAGTTAGGGGAGGTAAAGGGATTCGAATAACAACACCCTGTGTCGTAGGGTTCAATCCTAAATCAGATGTCATAATTGCTTTTTCAATTGCTTGAACCATATCCTTTTCCCAAGGCGATACTTTTAAAGTACGGGAATCTTCAACTGATACATTAGCCACTTGAGATAAAGGCGTTTCAGAGCCATAATAAGAAACAGAAATCTGATCCAACAAACTAGGATGCGCTCGCCCTGTTCTTATTTTTGTAAATGCTTTTTGTAATGCTTCAACACTTTTACCCATACGAATAGAAGCATCTTGTTGTATATCATTAATCATATTATTTTTTTCCTAACCTTTCTCAATCAAAGAACCAATATTCTCACCTTGCATAAGGCGCATCACAGATCCTGACTCAAATATATTCATCACACGCATAGGAAGATCATTTTCTCTACACAGTACTAAAGCTGTAGTATCCATAACATTTAATCGTTGATCTAATGCTTCATCATAGGTCAATCTTTCATAAAACTTAGCATTTTTATCTTTTTCGGGGTCAGCAGAATAAACACCTTTTACTTTTGTTGCTTTAATCATTAAATTGGCATTTATTTCTATTGCTCTTAAACTTGCGGCTGAGTCAGTTGTAAAAAATGGATTACCAGTACCTGCTGCAAAAATAACAACGCGCCCCTTTTCTAAATGCCTAACTGCTTTACGTCTAATATAATCTTCACATACTTGGTTTATTTTTAAAGCAGTCATGACTCTTACTTGCTGCCCTAAATGCTCTAGTGAATCTTGCATAGCTAATGCGTTAATGACAGTAGCCAACATGCCCATCTGATCACCTGTGACCCTATCCAACCCTTCAGCAGCTTGTTCGGCACCGCGTAAAATATTTCCACCGCCAATAACAAGTCCAACCTCAACACCAGCATCACAAAGCTCTTTAACTTCAGTGGCAAGACGCTTCACAATTTTAGCATCAATACTACCACCAGACTCACTCATTAAAGCTTCACCACTTAATTTAAGTAAAATTCGCTTGCATATCATTTGGGGCATGATCAAAAATCCTATAAATAATAAATTAAGTGTTTAAAAAGAAATAAAACTGACACTCGTCTGTTTACTTGTTTTTATATATTATTACAGCTTATACGCTTGTAAAACTGCATTTACTTAAGTCCCTGTCACTCTCATTTTTGCTTCTCGGCAATTGCTCCTGCATTGCCCTACTACACCATCTAGGTGCTATGCAAAAACTGCATTTGCCACATCCCTGTGGCTCATAAAAAACCCAGTCAAAACTGGATTTTAAATAAATGTTTAAGCAGTTGCAGCAGCCTGAGCCCTTACTTCTTCTGCAAAATCCACTTCTTCTTTTTCAATTCCTTCACCTACTTCAAAACGCGTGAAGCGGACAACTGAATTGTCCTTAGATTTAGTTAATTGAGCTACTGTCATTTTGTCATCTTTAATGAAAGCTTGGCCTTCAAGAGTTGTTTCAGATAAGAATTTTTTAATTCTACCTGCAATCATTTTTTCAACAATTTCAGGTTTTTTCCCACTTTCAAGTGCTTGGGCAGTAAAAATGTCTTTTTCTTTTTGAATGACATCGTCAGAAACTTGATCAGCTGAAACACAAGCAGGGTTTGCAGCAGCAATATGCATTGCAATATCTTTACCTAATTCAGCATCATTTTTTGTCAATTCAATAATAACGGCAATTTTACCACCGTGTAAGTAACAAGCTGTTCCGCCATCAACATTTGAATATTTCTCAAAACGTCTAACAGAAATTTTCTCACCAACTTTAGCAATTAAAGCTCGACGCGTAATTTCAACCGTATCGCCACTAGCTAAAACTACATCAGCTAGCTGATCGACACTTTCGACATCATTTGTCAAAATAGCTTCTGTTACAGCAGACATAAAGTTATTGAAATCTTCACTTTTTACTACAAAATCAGTTTCACTGTTTACTTCAATCATAGCAACAGTTTTACCATCATCAGATGCTTTAACTCCAATAGCACCCTCAGCGGCAATTCGACCTGCTTTTTTATCTGCTTTAGCCAACCCTGATTTACGCATATTTTCAATGGCTAACTCCATATCACCATTCGCTTCTTTCAGATTTCTTTTACATTCCATCATTCCAGAACCCGTTCTATCACGTAATTCTTTTACCATTGCAGGAGTAATACTCATTTTCTCTATTTCCTTAAATTCTTATACTAAAAAAACGCCCCCAATAAGAATAAAGGAGGCGTTTAATAAGGTTATAACTCTATAACCAATTTTCACATCAGCGATTAAGCGTCTTAAACTTTAACTTCTTCAGCTTTAACTTCTTCAACAAAATCTTCAGATTTTGCTGATACAGCTAACCCAGCAGTCTTAGCTTCTAAAACTGCTGCTGATGCTGTTTGACAATATAATTTAACTGCACGGATTGAATCATCGTTACCAGGGATAACGTAATCAATACCTTCAGGTGAGTTATTTGAGTCAACAACACCAACAACGGGTATACCTAACTTTTTCGCTTCATTTACTGCATTTTTTTCATAACCTACGTCTAATACGAATAGCACATCAGGTGTACCACGCATATCTTTAATACCACCAAGACTACGATCAAGTTTTTCCATTTCGCGTTCCATGCCCAAAGCTTCTTTCTTACTGAATTTTTGGTACATAGTGCCATCAGCTTTCATTGCTTCTAACTCTTTTAAACGATTAATTGATTTTTTAATTGTTTTAAAGTTAGTCAACATACCACCTAACCAACGATGGTTTACATAAGGCATCCCACAACGTATGGCTTCTTCAGCCACTGTTTTACGCGCAGATTTTTTTGTTCCAACAAATAAAATATTACCTTTATTTGCTGTCATTTGACCTAGATAGTTCATCGCATCATTAAATAATGGAAGAGTTTGCTCTAAATCTATAATATAAATCTTGTTACGCGCACCAAAAAGGTATGAAGCCATTTTGGGGTTCCAGTAACGTGTTTGATGTCCAAAGTGAACACCCGCTTCTAGCATTTGACGCATTGACACTGCTGCCATTTGTTTCTCCTAAAGTTATTCGGTCATCGCTTTATTAAGCAACAAACCTGGGTTTCGCCTCCACCTATCCCGTCTGGAAACCAGTTATAAAACTAGCACCCTACCAGCCGTGTCGATAAATGTGAGTATTAATACAAAAATGAACTTACCTTTATATCACATTAATATAATATCAACAACAGTAACTACAAAAATCGATCAATTTCATGTGCCTTTAATCCCCAGGCCATTAATGTCTCTACTGTATGATTAGCATTATTTAATCGAGCCACTACAATGTCGAATAACTGTTTATAAAATAAATAACCTTTTATCGGATTATCATCCAGATACACAGATAAACTTTCACCATCAAACTCTAGCAATGAAACATCTGTCACAGCCATGACAGTTGCAATTCGTGGCAAAGTCGAGTGCAGACAGCTTTCGCCAAAAATGGCCCCCACTTTCAACTCACCTACTCCTGGTTGAATACCTTTTTCTCCACCCAAGCCAACGTGCCTGGTAACCCTAAGCTCACCTTGTTCGACAAAGAAAAATGATTTTGCCAATTCACCCTCTTTCACCACGATATCATTTGAATTATATTTACGGCGACTCCAAGCAACGCCTTCTGATAATTGTGGAGACTTAACAAAATCTTTTAATATATTTTCCAAATCTTTTCCTTATACCTAAATGTTACTCAGATAACTTAATCAACTTTTGCATTACAATTGTAGCCCAGTACAATAACAAGTTTTAAAAAATTAGCGTTTTCGCCCCTGCAATCCACCTGTATGAATAGCGATTATTTTCTGCCCTACGTCAAACCGCTCCTGCTTAATTAAATCAAACAAACCATACAGCATTTTTCCTGTATAGACTTGTTCCAGCTCAATACCATGCTGTATTGAAAAATTCTCGATAAACTGCATAAGCTCCTCATTTGATTTTGCAAACCCACCAAAATGGTAATCAAGTTGAATAGACCAGTTTTCTTTTTTTTTGATTAATAATTCATCGACATCATTAATCAAAAAACTACCACCTTTTAAAGCAGAAAAACCACAAACATGTTTGCTATCAATAGCAGCTACCAAACCAGCAAGTGTTGTTCCTGTTCCACATGGGACACACATAACATCAAAATTAAAATTAATTTCAGCTAATATTTCAGCTACACCTGTTAATGCTAACTCTGATGCCCCCCCTTCAGGTAGCCAATATTCACCCTGCTGTATTCCAGGCAAACTATCATGCTGTTTAAGTTTCCTTAAAACTCTATACTCTGACCGCGAAACAAATCTTAAATCCATCCCCCACTTTTGCATATCATGTAAAGTCTGGCTAAAGACCTTAGGTTTCTCACCCCGAACATACCCAATCGTATGCAAACCTAATTGTTGCCCCACATAAGCCAAAGCATGTAGATGATTTGAGTACGCTCCCCCCATACTGATAATGGTCTCGGCCTTTATTGCCAGAGCATCGTTTAGAATGTATTTTAATTTACGCCATTTATTTCCAGAAATAATAGGGTGTAATAAATCATCTCGCTTAATCCATAACTCAACTTGTTTTTGTTCTAATAAGGGATCAATAATTTGCGTTAAAATGGAAGAATTAAAGCTTTTTTCAAGCACTACTAATTTAGGGTGCAACATACATATCAGCTTGTTTTATTGCCCAAGCTACATCAGCAGCTTGTCTATTTTCTTTTACATCATGCACCCTAAAGATAGGAATACCCGACATCACTCCTATCGCTGTGGTCACAGCAGTTGCAGTCACTAATTCAGCAGGCTCAGAAACAGCACATAAACTCCCCATAAAACGTTTTCGACTTGTACCCAATAACACTGGAAAACCTAATGCAACAATATGCTCCAAATTAGCCAATAAATTAATATTATCTTCCCTTCTTTTTCCAAACCCAATACCAGGATCTAACAGTATATTTTGTTCTTTAATTCCTGCCGACAAAGCCTCTTTAACTCGACACATCAAAGAATCACAAACCTCGGTCACGACATTGTCATAATGAGGGTTGTCTTGCATATTCTGAGGTGTCCCTTGCATATGCATTAAAATGATTGGTGCATCAAACTGACTTGCAACTGAAAGGATATTCTTATCCCCTTGCCCCGCTGAAATATCATTAATAATGTTCGCGCCCGCCTCTAAGGCAGATTTAGCAACGACAGCTAAAGTCGTATCAATACTAATAAGTAACTCATCAGGAAATTTTAATCTAATAGCTTTAATCACAGGAATAACACGTAAAATTTGCTCATCTGAAGAAACAGATTTTGAACCAGGCCGAGTGGACTCCCCTCCAATATCAATAATATCAGCACCTTCCTCAACCATAATTCTAACTTGCTCAATGGCTGATTCTACTTGTGTATACTTACCCCCATCAGAAAAGCTATCAGGCGTGACATTTAAAATCCCCATAATGAGTGGTTTTGAATTTTTATTAAACATGGGAGTTATCTCAAAGGTAAAATGACCAAGAACCTTTTTCACCCTCAACTTTTTAGTTGAAGTGAATTGAAAGGTTTTTTTAAGTAAATATGTATTTATTTGACATAATAGCCGATTATGTCAAAGCCAGCTTTACAAAACTGCCAGTGAATTTATCCGTTTGCTCTATTTGGCCCATAAATTCCTATTTAAAAGACAGCATGCATTTATTTTTTAAAATAACTCTTTTTATTTTACTAATCTCAGTTCACGCCGTTAAAGCTGACTCTCCTAATATTGTTATTACTGGACTCACTGAAGACCAAGAAACCAATGTACGTTCTTTTTTGTCTCTCTCACTTGAAACATGCCAATCTGCAAAATGGCGAATCAAAAAATCATTTACTAACTCTGAAATTGAAATAAGTAAAGCACTACGAGCACTTGGATATTACCAACCAACAATCAGTAAACAATTAATTTTTTCTGACGACTGTTGGCAAGTTGACTTTGAAATAAATGTTGGTTCCCCTATTATTGTTACAGAATTAAGCATTCAAATTATTGGTGAAGGAAAAAAAGATCCTATTTTTAATCGCCTACTCAACTCATTACCAATAAAACAAGGCGATATAATCAACCATGGTTTATATAAAAAAATAAAACAAAAACTACAGGCTCTCGCATCAGAGCATGGCTACTTAAAAAACAAAATGGTAGAAAAGTCATTATTAGTTAACCTTGACACAAAACAGGCAATAATTAAATTAATAATGGACACAGGTGTTCAATATAAATTTGGTAAAATCACGCTTGACCAGCACGTTCTAGCTCCAAATTTCATTAACAAATATATTAGCTTGTTTCCTGGCGAAAACTATTCCAGCAAAAAACTAGCTAAGACTTATAACGATCTATCAGAAAGTAATTATTTTAACACCATAAATATCACACCTCTTGCAGAACCGACGAGCAGTAACCTAATCCCTGTTGATATCAAACTTACCGCTGCAAAAAAACATGCTTACAGCGCTGGACTCGGTTACGACACAGATATTGGGCCTTTAGCCAGTCTGGGGTATAAAAATCATCTAATTAATGAACAAGGACATAATTTTTCCTTGGACATAGATGTATCACCTATCCTATCCAATGCACAAGCTCGCTACACGATTCCATTTTCTAATCCATCAACGGATGATATTTCATTAAGCGCGGGTTACCAATATGAAGAGCCCGATACTTTTGAGTCAGAATCAGCGAAGCTATCATTGCAATATCAACATATTTACAAAAATGACTGGAAACAAATTTTATTTCTAGATCTTGTACGAGAAACATTTTCTATTGGCGATGCCAATCAAGTGAGAACCACCCTGCTTGTACCTGGTGTTCGCTGGCAATATTCAGAGTCGAACAATGCTTTACGTCCGACCCAAGGGTATTACTTAAATTTATCACTCTCTTCAGCCCCTGAATCAATGGTCTCTGACATAACTTTTGTACAATCAACCATTATTGCCAAACTTATTACTCCTATCCCTTGGTCTGCCAGGCTGATCACCCGAACCAATTTGGGTGCAACATTAGTAAGTGATTTTGACCAACTACCCGCTTCTTACCGGTTTTATGCAGGGAGTATTGAAACCATCCGTGGCTACGAATATAAAAAACTAGGGCCATCTAATAGTGCCGGCGATGTTATTGGCGGAAGACTTTTAACCGTTGTCAGCGCTGAATATGAGCAGTTTATAACTGAATCATGGGGAGTTGCCGCATTTATTGATGCGGGTAACGCATACAACACGAATAACTTTGATATTAAAATGGGGACTGGGCTAGGCATTCGCTGGGTCTCACCCATTGGCCCAATACGCTTGGACTTTGCAATACCTCTTGATGAAGCAGATTCAAACTATCAAATTTATTTTTCTGCGGGGGCGCAATTATAATGATAGATGGAGGAGCGTTCAAGATAGTTACTTTATTAAAATCTATCACCCTTTTTATAAGCCTTATTGTTATCAGTCTGCTGATATTACTGGCTACTGAATCAGGCACAAGATGGGTTTTAAGAACAGCATTATCTAATGTAAATCAAATTAAAGTTACTGAAATTGATGGCACCTTATTTGATCATTTGTCTCTAAAAAAGATACATTACCAAGGCGATCCTCATTTTTTGATTTCCATTGATGAGTTTCACATGCAATGGCAGTTATTAGAATTGTTAAAAGGTCATTTATATATTTCCTCCCTTCTCATTAATAATATCAAAATTGAAGGGATGCCTAGCAGTGATGAAAATAACAGTAAGAGCACAGAAATCCCTCAAATCCCTATTGATATAACAATTGATCAACTCACAATCAATCAAATTAATTGGCTCAACGACAATCAATCAAATAAGATCAATCAAATAACAGCCAGTACAGCATTGATACAAAATAATTTAACAGTATCATCACTTAAAATAGATACTCCAAGCGTTAAAGTCGCGTTGCATGCTCATATAAAAATCCAACAAAATTTCCCTCTATCAGCCGATTTAGAATGGTCTTATTTACCAAATAACTCTTCATTAAAAGGGCATTTAGATATTAATGGTGACAAACAAAAACTAAACTTTAATAGCCAAATAACCGGCGCTATTGAATCTAGTCAAACAGGGTTTGTTAGCTTATCTAATAAGCAGCCAGAGTTTGATCTGCAAGCCCAATGGCAATCTCTACAATGGCCTTTAGCCTCTCCTCCTCAAATAAGCAGTGAACAAGGTGAGTTTTCTATTAAGGGCACTTTGCAACAGTATAAAGCTCAATTAAATACCACTATTTCAGCAAAAAAAAATCCCAGCTTTGTCATGGAACTATCAGGCACGGGTGACCAACAGAGCATCAACATAAATAAATTATTACTTAAACCTGCTCATGGTCAACTTAATTTCAACGGGCAATTATCATGGCAGCAAGACCTTTCCTTTAATTTTGATTTAAAAGCTAAGCAAATTAATCTTTCAGACTTTAGTTCGGATATCTCAGGAAAACTAGATTTTAATGCACAAAGCCAAGGTTCAGTTACTAATGACAAGTACAATATCGCTTTAGATATTAATCAATTAGTCGGTGAAATTCATCAGCAGCCTTTAAAGGCTGAAGGAAAAATGAATATCACCAATCAACAACTGGATATTCAGCATTTTAATATTTTAGCAGGGCAAAACACATTAAAGGCCAAAGGGGTTTTAGGTGAGAAAAACTCTGATCTTGAGCTAAAAATAAATGCACCTAATTTAACATCTGCATGGCCTACTTTAGCCGGGCGTATAGAAGGGAATACTTTAATTAATGGTTCGCTTAAAAAACCAATCATTAAAGGCAATCTACACGGCAATGATTTAAGTTTTTCTGGTTATAAAGTCGCTCAATTTTCTTTACAATCACACTACTTTCATGCGACTAAACAACACTCTAAACTTATTTTTACAGCTGACACTATTCAACTCGATGATAACCATATAGATCATATACGAGTACAGGGAATTGGCCATCAGAGTGATCATCAAATAGATTTAAATATCAGTTCCCCTTCAATTAATTTAGATTTTATAACGACAGGGAACTGGGATGGAAACAATTGGCTGGCCAATATATCTCAACTGGATATTAATCACTCACAATTAGAAAAATGGCAATTACAAGCTGACATACCTCTTACCCTAACTCCAGATAAAAAAAGCGTATTTATTGATCTGCCTCATAGTTGCTTAATTCAATCAAGCTCTCGTTTCTGCTTTCAAACTAAAGGCTCCACTCAATCGCAACTCAATGGGGGTATTGAATTAATTGACTGGAAACTTGCTAACAGTAAAATCTGGTTACCTGATGGTATTGAGTTAACGGGGCTAGTCTCGGCACAAATGCAATTTTCCACTGAAAAAAACAATCCTACAGCAAAACTAAAAGCTTCAATTTCTGAAGGCATGCTGTTTCTTTCAGACGATGAGATTCATCATAAAATCCCCTTAAAAGCCCCAAAAATACAACTTAATTATATTCAAGACCAATTAGACTCTGAAATCAATTTAGGTCTTGGGAACCAAGACTTTATCACTGCACATATCAATGCAGGTAAAGCGAATCAAGAGGGGATACGAAACCTTTCTGGTGTCATAAAAGCCCATATTGAAAATTTGACTTTAATTGACAAATTAGTTGATGAAGTTGATCACTTACAAGGACTATTTAACGCAAACCTTGAAATAAGTGGTAACAACAAAACACCTATTATTATAGGCACTGCCGCCATACAAAACGGCCAACTTAAAATTGCCAAGCTGGGAACGACTTTTCGAAATATCCAGTTTAAACTAGATAACAACAAAAATAATCCAGACCAATTACTCGTTAATGCTGAACTTGAGTCTGGTGAAGGTCAGCTATTAGCTCAAGGGTATATCACTTTACTTGCTAAGCACAACTACCCTTTGCAATTAGATATAACAGGTGAGCAATTCAAACTAGCCCAATTGCCTGAAGCTGAAATAGTCATAACACCCCGTTTTAAAATCAATAAATTTGATAATATAACTAAAGTTGATGGGATTATTAAAATTGACAAAGCAAATGTTGAAATTCAAACCCTTCCAGATCAAGCGATATCACCTACTAAAGATGAAGTCATTATTTCAACAAAAAAACTAAAAAAAGAAGAATCACAACCTTTACATCTAGAAACAAAAATCGAAATTCAATTTGGTGACAATACTCACTTTAAAGGCTTCGGTATTGATACACATCTAGCGGGTAAATTACATTACACAAAAAAACAAGATAAACAAAGTGTCACAGGACGAACAGAACTTATTAATGCAACTTATCGATCCTATGGTCAAGACTTAACCATCCGTATAGGTGAATTTATATTTACAGGGCCTTCGGATAACCCTTGGCTTAATATTGAAGCTATTCGAAAATCAGCCGAAGATGATGTTACAGCTGTTCTTTCAGTCACAGGTTTATTAAAAAGCCCGAAGACTCGTATTTATTCCGAACCCTCACTACCTGAATCAGAAGCACTTGCTTATTTAATTACAGGGAAATCTTTATCTGATAGCGAAGGAGGCGAAGGTAATGTCGTTACCACAGCAGCATTCAGCTATGGCTTAGGAAAATTATCTTGGCTGAGTGAGCAATTGGGTATTGATGAATTTGAAGTTGAAGATTTTGATAAAATCGAAGATAGCGCAATAAGACTCGGACACTATTTAAACCCTGATTTATATGTAGGCGTCTCCATGCTCTTTTCCAATACCTATACAGCCATTATCAATTACAAACTGTCTGAACACTTTAGTATTCATACTCGTGCCAGTGAAACTCAGCGTGTAGAACTAAAGTATCACATTCGAACTGATTAATATTTTTTTAAAAAAACTCAGCATGAAAACCAAACCATACAAACTCCTTATCCAAAAACTAATCCTTGTTTTTATAAGTTTAATATTAAGTAGTTGCGGTGAAAATGATCCTGTAATGCAAGATATTAAGCATAACGGTAAGCTTATCGTTTTAACGCGAAACTCACCAACCACCTATTTTTTAAATACTGATAATCTAGCCACAGGTTTTGAATACGATCTCACTAAAAAATTGGCTGAATCCATGAATGTTGATATCGAATATAAACTTTACGATACGAATGATGAACTGATGGATGCTCTCAACACAGGAGAAGGACATATTGTTGCCGCTGGGTTAACTGCAACTGAAGAGCGCAAACAAAACAAGCTATTTAGCCCCTCTTATAAATCAGTACAACAACAAGTTGTTTGTCATCGAAAATCCAAACTTCCAAAAATCACTGCTGATCTAATCAACAAGTCTTTGCTTATAATCACAGAAAGTAGTTATCAAGAAACCTTAGTCGAGTTAAACAAACAACACCCTGAATTAAAATGGATCAGCACAAATAAATTATCAACAGAACAAATATTAAAAAAAGTCGCCAATAAAGAAATAGATTGTACTATAGCCGATTCTAATATCATCGCTTCAAATCATCGCTATTATCCTAACTTGATGGTTGCTTTTGATATTTCAGAAACACAAGAATTGGCCTGGTTAATCCCTGATGAATCAGGACATTTCAAACGATTCCTTGATAATTGGTTTGATACAATTAAAAATAATTCGACCTTAAATATTATTAATGAGCGTTATTACGGCTATGCCGAGTCGTTTGACTTTTATAATAATCACATTTTTTTAAAACGCATCAAAACACGCTTACCAAAGTATAAAACCCATTTCCAGAAAGTAGGAAAAAAATATCAAATACCTTGGGAATTACTTGCTGCTCAGTCATATCAAGAATCGGGCTGGAATGCTAAAGCACGTAGTCCAACTGGCGTAAGAGGTTTAATGATGTTAACTCAAAATACTGCCAAAGCTATGGGTGTAAAAAAACGCATTAACCCCATTCAAAGTATTCAAGGAGGAGCAAAATACCTAGATCATATGCTCAAGAAAATTCCTGACGATGTTAACCCTTCCGACAAAATTTGGTTTGCCCTTGCCTCCTATAATATTGGTTTTGGTCATTTATTAGATGCCAGACAACTCGCCAGACAGCAAGGGAAAGATCCTGGAACATGGCATGATATAAAAGAAGTTTTCCCCTTATTGAGTCAGAAAAAATTCTATAAAAAACTTAAGTATGGCTATGCCCGAGGCTTAGAACCCGTTAAGTATATTGACCGCATTCGCTATTACCAGGATGTATTGATCAATACATTAAAATAACCCTTCCCCAAAAAATATATGGCTGTTTTTGAAACTATATTTCCTATTTTAGTTATTGTACTCTTCGGTTTTTTTACTGCGAATAGGAAGCGGCTTAACCAAAATGAATGCGATGCCATTTCTAAGTTTGTTTTTTCTTATGTTATACCTGTCATGCTTTTTGTTGGAACTGTTAATTCAGACATCCCAGATAATATGGCATGGGAATTCCTATTCTCCTATTATGCCGCCCTGCTGTTTATTTATTTTATTGCTATCTTATGTGCCAAGTTTGTTTTTCAATTTACAGCCTCTGAACAAAGCGTTTTTAGCATGGGAGCCTCCTATTCCAACTCAACCATCGTCGGTATTCCAATCTGTTTATACACTCTAGGTGAAGCGTCACTACTTCCCTTATTTATCATTGTTTCAGTACATAACCTGATATTATTCACAGTAGGCATGATAGTAGCTGAACATAGTGAATTCACACTATCTTCATTTTTTAAAAGCCTGTTAAATGTTATAAAACTTTTGCTAACAAGTCCTATTACAGTGAGTTTAATACTAGGCGGTATTATCAATATGTTTGATATTGACATTTATCATCCATTAAAAGAAGCACTCACATTGATGAGTCATGCTGCGGTACCCTCAGCACTTTTTGTATTAGGAACCTCACTTAATAAATATAAAATAAGAGGACATATTGCACCAGCACTCGTTATTGTATTTTTAAAGCTTTTTTTATTCCCATTATTTGTCTGGTTATTAGCTTTTAAGCTCTACAGTATTGACCCTTTATGGGCATCGACAGTTCTGCTGACTTCAGCCATGCCTGTTGGTGTTAGCGCCTATATTTTTTCACAACAATACCAAGTGGGTGAAGCACCTATAGCCGCCAGCATTATCATCTCAACAATAGGCAGTATATTTACCTTAAGCATACTGATTCCATACATTCAGGGTCTCAACTGATTTCTGTGATTTTATAGCACCTGACCGCCTTAAGGCACTGAATTTAACCTTACTTAGGACGGCTAAACAACCAACCACAAAGCGGGTGGGTTAGAAAAAATGGCAACTGAAAGTCAAGATACAGAACGAATAGCCCTGCTTGAGCCAGTACTCTATATCCAATTTCAAAATATGGACTAGGATAAAAACATAGCATCACCATAACTAAAAAAACGATATTGTTCTTTTATGGCATGTTTATAAGCATTCATAACATGATCATAGCCCGCAAAAGCAGAGATCAGCATGAGCAAGGTCGACTCAGGTAAATGGAAGTTGGTTAATAGGGTATCAACTGACTTAAAACGATACCCAGGAGTAATAAATAAATCTGTTTCTCCAAACCCAGCTGTTAGTTGACCTGAACGAGAAGCTGACTCTAAAGCCCTTACCGCTGTTGTCCCGATTGCAACAATACGTCCACCCTGCTCCTTTGTTCGCTTAACAGCATCAACTGTCGCCTGAGCAACAGAATAATATTCTTTATGCATGATGTGTTCAGACAGGTTATCTACTTTGACAGGTCGAAAAGTACCACTTCCCACATGCAAGGTCACAAAAGCTTTATTAACCCCTTTCTGTGCCAATTTATCTATGGTGTTCTGATCAAAATGCAAACCTGCTGTTGGTGCAGCTACAGCTCCAGCCTGTTTTGCAAAGACGGTTTGATAACGTGTTAAATCTTCTTTATCATCTTCTCTGGTGATATAAGGCGGTAAAGGAATATGTCCAATTTGATCAAGTAGATCTAAAACGGTGTTAGATTCATCAAATTTTAAACAGAACAAGTCACTTTCTCGCCCTGTCACCTGACAAGAGAGGCCATTATCCAACTCAATAATTGAACCTGCTTTTGGAGATTTACTAGAGCGTACATGAGCTAAAGCATGATGTTCATCTTGTACTCGCTCAATTAAAATTTCAACTTTACCCCCTGTTTGTTTTTTACCAAATAAACGGGCAGGAATAACTTTAGTATCATTCAAAATCAGCAAATCATTTTCATTAATTAAATCAACAAAATTGATAAATCGCTGATCCTTTAATAGCCCAGTTATTCTATCTACGCACAACATTCGACTAGCCACCCGATCAGCCAAAGGTTTCTGGGCAATTAAATGTTCTGGTAAATGGTAATTAAAATCACTCTTTCTCATAATCCAACTTTAACAATAAAACAATTATTCACTCTTCTGTTTATAAAAAATTGCGAAAAGTTAAACTTGTCTCAAACAATTACCCAATCACACAAAAGCACTACCTTGCATTATAACATTTGCAATACATCGCTGGTTAAGGAACCTTTAATCAAGTCCAATTATTTTTAGCTTGCTAAAACTGCCTATATTTTCCACAAAGATCAGCGCTATAGAATGACTACTATTTCTCTCTTCGTGAAAAATAGCGACCGTTTTTCTGTGCTAACTTCTAACCAACTTAATCAATTTACTTAAATGGCTATTAACAAATCACAGGTTAAAAATGTTGTCTAAAAAGTAGGAGGGGCCTGTGGCCGCGAAAGCACTTGATCTTGTTCTAGTCGCGGCCATAGGCCCCTCCTACCAATAAAATAACTCATGAATTTACTTGTTTTTTATAAACCTGTGGTTTGTATAGAGTCATGTTTACTTAAATAACGTATTGATAGTAATCATATATTTATAAGATATAAACCACACATATTTCAAATAAATAAAATAGTGATCTAAGTTTTAACGTGAAAAGAGGAGGAATATGGATGTTATACCTAGATAAGGTATACTAATAACTTGGCACTGTATGAGTTGTCTATACAGACTCTACCTTTTCCAGTACTCGTAGGAAAAGCTATCTGGATTAGATAAAGCCTGATAACTATTTTATAGTTTTAGTTTTTTTGAGTAAAAGCTTGTGAGAACTCTGCAGTGTCCAGCTTTTCATCTTTATTACTATCTAAACTTTCCCACTTATCAGTAATTGATTGAGAAAATGTTGCTTCAGTTTTACTGATAAAACCATCCTTATCAGAATCAAGAATTTCCCATAAATTGGAATCGGTTACTTGATCTTTTGATGCAATAAATTCAGGCAATGTACTAATTTTACTATCAATTGGATCTAAAATAACCTCAATGTTTTGCGTTTTTGCTCCAGCAAAAACAGTCGTTGAAATTAAAGCAATTGAAATAATTGTTAATAAGTTTTTCATAATAATCCTTAAAAGTTAATAATATTTATGAATATATTCATATTCATTACTAACCCAAGCAAATCATGTGCCAAATATACCTTTAAGTGAAAAGTCCATGACACCAAGGCTTTCCAGTCAGCTTTACTGGCCTTTATAAAGGTAAAGCTCCATCCAAACTGTCATAGTTTAACGACACCCTTCAATATTCTTGTCTACTGTATATTCTTTTACCCTCATAAAACATATCATAATTCTCTAAATATATTTATTATCAATGATTTATTAGCATATTAAATACGTCGTCGAATTGTAACAGTACCTTTTATCAACACAAACCTATCCAATTCCAGATAAACTTCAACAACAAGGTTTATTGTAAGACATTTTTATAGAAGGCCATGTAGCTCCTTCTCCCTCGAGGGAGAAGGTTGGGATGAGGGTGAAATAGACTGACAGAACTTTTGGAACGATTAATATATACATTATTGCGCTTGCAATATCACACTCTCAACACGCTCCAAATCAGCCTGAGTATCAACCCCTGCTTCAGGTGCTTTTGCTACAGTTTTGACTAAAATTTGTTGACCATACCAGAGTATTCTTAATTGTTCCAAAGACTCAACGTTTTCTAGTTCTGAAGGTTGCCATGAACAATATTCTTTTAAAAACTTAACACGATAGGCATACATGCCAATATGTCTTAGATAAGGCATATTATGAGAGGGTATGCCTCCTGTCGCTGAGAAGCTATTTCTATCCCATGGTATAGCTGCTCGACTAAAATACAGTGCGTAACCTGCATGATTCAACACCACTTTAACGGCATTAGAATTAAATATTTCTTCTGAATCCGTAATCTCGGCAGCTAACGTTGCAATATTTGCCTGGTTTTGAGCGCCTAAAGCTAAAGCTACATCTCTAATATAAGTGGGAGGGATTAAAGGTTCGTCTCCCTGTAAGTTAACAACAATTTCTTCATCCCCCCAACCCATTTTTTCTGCTACTTCAGTAATACGTTCTGTCCCACTTTGATGATTAGGATCAGTCATTACTACTTTAAGGCCTAGTGCCGTTACTTGATCATAAATACGTTGATCATCTGTCGCCACCACCACATCATCCGCTTCAGCTTCCATTGCTCTTTGGCAGACATGTGCAATCATGGCTTGCCCTGCAATTTTTAACAGAGGCTTGCCTGGCAATCTTGTTGAACCATAACGCGCTGGAATAACAACCTTAAAGGGAATACTCATTATTTTGCTAATTGTTCAATTTCTTCATTTGATAATTCACGTGCTTCATCTGCTAACATGACAGGGATGCCATCTTTGACAGGAAAAGCAAGTCGATCAGCTTTACATAATAGCTCTTGCGCTTCTTGCTTGTAAATTAATGAGCTTTTGCATATCGGGCAAGCCAGAATATCTAGTAATTTTTTATCCACGTATTTTCTCTTTTATCAGTGTAAGTAATTTATCTATAAATTGTTGTTGTGGTTTTGCTTTGATAGGCACATACCAATGTTTATCTGAGGCAATTTCAAAGCATTTTACCGCATCTTTTTCTGTCATTAAAATAGCTTTGTCATCATCAAACCGAATATCTGTCTCGGTAAATTTATAATGGTCAGGAAAAGCATGTTTCTCTATCGAAATGTTTTGCTTTTCTAATAATTCAAAAAACCTATTTGGGTTCCCTATACCAGCAAGTGCATGACTGGGTATAAATTTAAAGTCAGATAATAATTTTTGTTCTTTAGTCAGTAAATTAATGGCCATATCACCTTCCATCAACATAGAAAATTCATTATCTTCTTCTGCTAGTCCATTAACGATAACCAAATCAACTTTATGTAATCTTTCTGTTGATTCTCTTAGTGGACCACAAGGTAATACATAACCATTGCCAAAACGTCTTTGTCCATCAATCACAATAATTTCTATATCTCGTTCCAAGGCGTAATGCTGCAGGCCATCATCAGACAGAATTATATTACAATCCGACTTATCTAATAACATTTGCGCTGCTTTGACACGTTCAGGCCCAACAGCTATGGGACAATCAGCATGTTTTGACATTAAAACGGCTTCATCACCGACCATCACAGAATCACTTTGGTCAGTTACCCATTGCGGCCAAACTTCTGCTCCGCCACCATAACCTCTGCTGATAATACCAGGCTTATAACCTTGCTCTTTTAACAAGCGCGCCATCCAAAGTATTAAGGGTGTTTTTCCCGTACCGCCTACCGTTATATTGCCAACAATAACAACAGGAACAGCCAATCTAGTTTTCTTTTTAATACCTATTTTGTACAAAAAAGCTCTAAAACGCATAATATCGTCATAAACCATAGAAATAGGCATAAATGCAGCTGAAATATACATTTCTTTATACCAGACATCTTGTAGCCAGCGAGATATTTTCTGCTTCATTTTTGTAACCCCGCAATACTTTTTGTAGCAAAAGTCACTCGCTTAAATCCCATTTGACTTGCAATATCTAATGCAGTGACAACGGATTGGTGAGGCGTTTTACCATCAGCACTTATAATAAAAGGTAATAACCGTGAATCACCTGCCTTTTGGATAAGCGCTCGCTGTAAAGTTGCATTTTTCTGATTAATTAATTGATGAGGCAAACCATCTTCACCATTTATAAAATAAACACCTTCAGCGTTAATCGTTAAAATAATCGTCTTTTCTGTACCTTCAGCTTCTGTTCCATTTGCTTCTGGCAAATTAATTTTCAATTCTGATTGCTGACTAAAAGTAGTTGTCACCATAAAAAAAATCAATAACAAAAATACTACATCAATCATCGGTGTCAGAGTAATTTCAACTGACTTTTTATCTCGGCGAGAAAAATTCATTAATCTTCCTCTCTATCACCAGCCATAAGGTCTATCATTTTTAACGCTTCTTCTTCCATATTTAAAACATATTCATCCACTAAGCGCTCAAAATAACGGTGAAAAATCAAACTAGGAATAGCAACGGTTAATCCAGCTGCCGTTGTTAATAAGGCTTCAGAAATCCCACCCGCTAAAATTCCAGGGTCACCTACACCATGAATCATAATGGCTGCAAATACCTTAATCATACCAACCACAGTACCTAACAAACCTAACAAAGGGGCAATTGAAGCAATAGTCCCTAAGGGGTTTAAAAAACGCTCTAATTGGTGAACCACCTGCCTCCCTGTCTCTTCAATACTACTCTTCATCATTTCCCGACCATGATGCTTATTAATTAAACCTGCACCTAAAACAGCACCAAGAGGCGAGTTTAATTTTATCCGCCTAAGTGTTACATCATCAATTTCTTTTTCTTTTGCTAACTGCCATACTTGAGGAACCAGTTCAGGCGGTAAAATTTTATCACGACGCAATGTCCAAAAACGCTCAACGACGATTGCCATAGAGACAATTGAACACAAAATGATTGGTAACATTAACCAACCACCATTTTTTATTAATTCAAACACTGAACTTAACCTATACCCTTAGTTTAACTATATAATTGTTCCAAAATTTACGACACCCTATCCCACCTTCAACCCTGCCTTCTCCCTCAAGGTATGGATATATACACAACTTTATTGATTATAAATAACAATAGTTGCGATCGTCTCTTGCTCACTCTCCTGCTGGAAAGGGCTGGGGTGAGGAGAACAAAATCAACATCTTATCTTTGTTTTTCCTTGTAGAAAAAAAGAACATACTTGTGTAGAAACCTATGGCATAAAGGAGAAGGAGTTATAAACCAGAACTTACATCAAGTAAAATAAGCATAGAGAGGCTCATTTTAGCCTATCACTTGCTGTTTTTCCCTATCAACCCATAAATAAGCAATAATTAATGCAATAAAACAAGATGCTGCAGCCATTGAATATACGAACCAAGCGCCATATAAATCCCAAAAATAACCACTATAGAGACTCCCTATCATCCCACCAAGCCCAAAACTTAAACTACTGTATAGAGCTTGTCCTTTACCTTGGTGGTGTTCTCCAAAATATTTATGAACTAAATGAATGGCAACAACATGGGATGAACCAAAAGTTGCAGCATGAAGAAATTGTGCAAAAATCATTAAAGGTAGTGATTCTACATAAAAAGCGATAATCAACCAGCGACAGATACTAAGAAAGACACTCACCAATAAAATATGCCGTAATGAAATCCATTTTAGTATTTGCTTCATAAAAATAAACAGTACGACCTCTGCACACACTCCAAAAGCCCATAACAAACCAATAATACTAGAGCTATAATTAAACTGATTTAAATAAATAGAATAAAATACATAATAAGGGCCATGTGCTAACTGCAAAAGCATATAAACAAAAAAGAAAGCAATAACTTCAGGCTTTTTTATTATTTTAAATATACCTACTGTAGATTCATTTTTTTGACTTATCTTAGTCTCAGGAGTGATAAGACTCACTAGCCATATCATCCCCAATAAACAAATAATCATTTCTGGTAGGTAGTCAATACTTAATAAATCAACCATCTGACCAATAATAAGCACTGTCACAATAAAGCCTACTGACCCCCACAACCTTATTTGACTGTACTTATGCGGTTCTTTTTTCAAGTGGAATAATGTAGCTGCTTCAAACTGAGGTAAAGCGGCATTCCAAAAAAAACTAAACCCCACCGTGACCATGGCAACCCAAAGGTAATTATCTTTAAAAAAGAATCCAGCAAAAATAATGGTTGCAAAAAACGAAGCGATACGAATAACTCGCAAACTCTTCCCCGTATGATCAGCAATCCAACCCCATAAATTGGGTGCAATAATTTTAGTTGCAACCATCAATGCTGAAAGTTCTCCAATTTCCAGCGCATTAAATTTTATATGTTCTAAGTACAAACTCCAGTAAGGTAGAAATCCGCCTAAAGTTGCAAAATAAAAAAAATAAAAACTGGAAAGTCTCCAGTATGGAATATTCATCATTACCTTAAAAAAGGCAAACCAGATTCCACATCAATATTTTGTGCTCGATGACGTAACAAATGATCCATTATCGTAATTGCCATCATGGCTTCTGCAATGGGCGTTGCACGAATTCCTACACAAGGATCATGCCGTCCTTCAGTCACTACATCTATTGCTTCACCTTTAGTATTAATGCTTTTGCCCGGAATACGTAAACTAGAGGTTGGTTTTAAAGCAATACTAGCAACAATATCCTGCCCTGTTGAAATACCTCCTAAAACACCACCCGCATGATTAGATAAAAAACCATCAGGGGTAATTTCATCTCTAAAATAGGTACCTTTACTATCGACACATTCAAAACCATCACCAATTTCCACACCTTTAACCGCATTAATGCTCATTAAACTGTGTGCTAATTCTGCATCAATTCGATCAAAAATAGGCTCACCTAAACCAGGAGGAACATTTGTCGCTATCACATCAACTTTTGCACCGATAGAATCGCCTTCTTTTCTAAGCGCATCCATATAGCTTTCCATTTCAGAAATTTTGTCAGCATCAGGACAGAAAAAGGGATTTGTTTCTACAATACTTAAATCTATGTTTTCAACTTTAATAGGCCCTAATTGAGATAAATAACCTTTAATCTCAATATTAAACTTTGCTTTAAGATACTTTTTTGCGATAGCCCCCGCTGCAACTCGCATAGCCGTTTCTCGTGCAGATGATCGCCCTCCTCCTCTATAATCTCTGAAACCATATTTATGCTGATATGAATAATCAGCATGGCCAGGGCGAAAAGTATCGGCAATTTTAGAATAATCTTTAGAACGCTGATCGGTATTTTCTATGATTAAACCAATAGGCGTGCCTGTGGTTTTCCCTTCAAAAACACCCGACAATATCTTAACTTGGTCAGCTTCTCTTCTTTGCGTGGTATGTCTTGATGTTCCTGGCTTTCTTCTATCTAGGTCTAACTGAATATCTGCCTCTGTTAAAGGGATACCAGGAGGGCAGCCATCTACTGTACAGCCTAAAGCCAAGCCATGGCTTTCTCCAAAAGTAGTGACTGTAAATAATTTTCCTATTGTATTGCCTGACATATTAAATTTTAGATAAAAATAGTTTATGGTATTGCTGAACTTGTTCAGCAGTCAAAAGAAAAACGCCATCACCGCCTCGTTCAAACTCAAGCCAGTAAAAGGGTATTTCTACAAATAATTGTTGCAAGGTTTCAGCACTACTGCCAACTTCAATAATTAAAATACCTTGTTCAGATAAATAATCATTAGCATCAGATAAAATACGAATCACCAAATCTAAGCCTGAAACACCCCCTGTAAATCCCATTTCAGGTTCATTATGGTATTCAGCAGGTAACGCTTCCCATTCTTTTATCGCGACATAAGGTGGGTTACTGACGATAATATCGTATGGTTTTTTAGGCAATTGATTAAATAAATCTGATTGATACAAGCCCAATTCATTCGTCATTTCATGCTTTTCAATATTTATATTGGCTACCTGAAAAGCATCATCAGACAATTCCACCGCATCTACTTGAGCTTCGGGAAAGGCATACGCACAAGCAATTGCAATACAAGCACTCCCTGTACATAAATCTAAAATATTAAAGACCTCTTCTTCATCAACCCAGGGTGAAAAACGTTGCTCTATTAGTTCAGCAATAGGTGAACGGGGCACCAACACTCTTTCATCTACATAAAAAGATAACCCAGCAAATAAAGCTTGATGAATTAAATAAGCAACAGGCTTACGCTCATTGATCCGTCTTTTTAGTAGCTGAATCACCTTACGACGCTCTTCAAGGGTTAAAACAGCTCCCATATAGCAATCATCAAGATTATAAGGCTGAAATAAAGCATGTAAAACAAGCGTTGCAGATTCATGTAAGGGCGTGGCTATTCCATGCCCTAAAAAAACCTCATTTTCAGATAACTGACTTGCTCCCCAGCGAATATAGTCTCTAATCGTTTGAAGGGTTGTGATAACATCAGCTTCAAGCATCGTTTGTTGTTTGCTCATTTAATATGATTTAAATCTTAACGAAAGTAGCAATTTTAAACTAAAATCATTTTTATTGATGACAAAAATTAATCGTCCCACCTTAAAAAGGGGTATCACCTTTTATTAAGTGACTCCAATCTTCATTACATGACAACTTTAAACAGTACTTCAAAAACAGCCGCTGATTTAGCAAAAAACCGTTTATTCATTGATTGTTATAAATTTATGCAATCTGATAAGCTTGCTTTGCCAACAATACCTGATGTATCTTTTAAAATTCGTCGTGCAATTAATGATGACAAAGCCAATAATTCAAAAATTGCCCGTGTCGTACAAACAGACCCTTCGATTACTGCTCGATTAATTCAAATATCAAACAGCCCGCTATACAGAGGCCGGCGAAAAATTGAAAGCTGCCCAGAAGCTTTAACGCGTATTGGCCTAAAAGCCTCTCAAGATATTATTACCGCTTTTGCAATGAAGGCTGTTTTTAACGCAAAATCAATGGTTATTAGAAAGAAAATGCAAGAATTATGGGCACATAGTAGTTATGTGGCTTCTATCAGTGCTGTTTTTGCACACAAAACACCAGGTTTTGATCCCGACAGAGCCATGTTAGCTGGTTTAATCCACGATATTGGTATCGTACCCATTTTAACTTATGCAGATAAACACCCCGACATCCTCGCTAGCCCAAAAGATTTAGTACAAATAATTAAAAAATTAAGAGTTGAAATTGGTATACAAATCATTAGGAAATGGGATTTCCCTAGTGATTTTGAAGATGTCATAACCTATTCCGAAGACTGGTATCGAGACAGCGGCCAAGCGCCCGATTACAGCGATATAGTGATGATATCTCAACTTCATAGCTATATCGGTAAAGTGGACATAAAAAAAATGCCAAAAATGGATGAACTACCCGCCTATCAAAAACTGGTATCAGGTAATTTAGATATAGATCAAAGTATTAATATTCTTGACTTGGCAAAAGATGAAATTGAACATATCCGACAAATGTTAAATTAAAATAAACATTAAAACCCTTACAACTATTGCGTGTAATTTCAAGGTATTAGAATATTAACTATTAAGTTTTTCATTGCTTAGCCGATAAATATTTTAACTTTCTGGAGTTGAAATGGCTTTATCAATAAATACCAATGTTTTATCACTGACAGCACAGCGAGGATTAAAGTCATCCCAGACGTCTTTAGCTATATCCCTACAGCGACTATCATCAGGCCTAAGAATCAATTCGGCAAAAGATGATGCAGCTGGTTTAGCCATTTCTGACAGAATGACCAGCCAAATTAGAGGGATGAACCAGGCAGACAGAAACGCTAATGATGCTATTTCTATGGTTCAAGTTGCTGAAGGAGCTTTATCTTCCGTTAGTGACTTATTACAACGTGGCAGAGAGTTATCTATTCAATCTGCAAATGCGACTAACTCATCATCTGATAGAAAAAGTATACAAAGTGAGATTAATCAAATAATTACAGAAGTTAACAGAATTGGTGAAACCACGGAGTTTAATGGCCTAAAGCTTTTCTCAGGTGGTGATGGCATCGCGAGCTATAGAGATAAAGATGGTACTGTCGTTGATTTTGATGACAAAGAAGCAATGATAACCAATTTAACACGCTCATGGCTCAAACAAAGTGAAAAGGTAATCACTGAATACCTTGGTATAACCGCCTCTAACCAAGATATAGAAATTATTTTAGAAGATACTATTCCTGGTAATGCTGCTGCATTTGTTGCTGCAACGTTTTCAGGGAGCACCCTAACAAAGCTGACACTGAATATTGATATGGCTGAACTTCAGGCCATAGGTTTAGACTGGCCCAACAATAGTATTGATCAATTGATTGCACATGAAATGACTCATGCCGTTATGGATGCAACAACTAATATACAAAGTTTCGAAAAATGGTTTGTTGAAGGGATTGCAGAATTAGTCCCAGGTGCAGATGCTAGTTTAGATAAACTAATTAATACTGATGGTATAGCACCTTCAACAATTGTTAATAATATCGATAATGTAAGAAACGCATGGACTGTTACTTCGCTTAATTACTCAACCGCTTATGTTGCCTCACGATATTTGAATGACATTGCAGGGGGAGAAGGTGCCAAAGATATTATGGAATATCTGTCAGCAGATAAAACACGTACGCTTGATAATTATTTTGCACAAGCAAGCATAGCGGGTATTTCAGATACCGATGACTTTGTTACTGCTTTCAAAGCAAATGGTGTCGCTTTTATTGGGTCGATGGATATAACCAATGATGATACTGGCGGTATCGGTGGTGCAGATGCTAGTGGAGGTACAAGAGATACATCTTTTGATGGCACTATTCCTGACCTCTCCTCTCCCACTTTTGACCCTTTAGTTGGGTTTAATGAAATATGGCCAGATTTTGTTGAAAACCGTGAAGTTGCTCTTGATCAATCATTAGATGCAACATTTCAAATAGGTGCAAATGCGAATATGACAATTGATACAAATTTTAGCGCCATTAGTAGCGGAGAACTTGGAATATCAAGTACTGATGTGTCAACTGCCATAGGTGCTCAAACTGCTATTTCTCATTTTGATGTTGCATTAAAAGCAATTAATTCTGAACGCGGAAATATGGGAGCAATGCTCAATCGTTTTGATGCCGTATCAAGTTACTTACAAACAGCTGCAGAAAACCTCTCTGCTAGCCGGTCACGTATTCTAGATACTGACTTTGCCAGAGAAACAGCCGAAATGACCAAATCACAAATCATGCAACAAGCTTCAACAGCAATATTATCCCAAGCTAATTCATCATCTCAAGTCGTGTTAAGTTTAATAGGCTAATGTCAGCCAACTATACTTCCCTTTGCCCTGCTCATCTTAGTTGATAGAGGTATCAAAATAATCACCCTTCTTTAGTATAGACCTGTAACGGACGAACTAAGACATACACAAATAATAGGCACAAAAAACCAGCATTTACGCTGGCTTCAAGTACACCCTTGGACGTTGTCGAACCAATCTATGGTGAGGGTCTAATTCAAAAAATCTATTTCAATTGAGTATGCAAAGAAATAAAAAAAGTTGTTATAAAAGTAGCTACATTTTTAGCGGTTTATCGTGTAAATCATATATTCTCAAGCTTAACCAGATACTTTAAGAACACGTGCAAAAGACTAAGATGGACCTAATGTTCGATTAAAGCAAGATTGGATTCCCTCTTGTGTTAAACCAACCTCCCCACAATCAACCCCTGGCATGCAACTTAGGTTTTGCCATTGATTTTTATCCACTTTCCCCCCTCCTGTCATCGCTGCCAACCATTCTATAAAAGTTATGTTATTCGCCCCATGCTCCAATGCCGAAGAGTAAAATTCAGGAAAACGTAAAACAGTATGGTTACAACCTGTATCTATATAGTAGCGATAATTAGATAATGTATCACTTAAACCATCTGTAATTGTAAGCATAGAATAGCTCCACCCAGGGAAATTTAAGCCTATCTGCCAGGAATTAGGGTCGTCTTGATTAAGCATAATGTTTAAAAAAAATACTTGGATAGCATCGTAAGCAGTAGTGTACTGAACAAATTTATCTTTAGGGTAATTCATGCTGAGTAAATGATATGCTTCAGAAAGAAAACTATTACCTTCTTCTACGCCACTTAACTCTACTAAAGCTGGATGAAGATTCGCATCGATATTCCAACTTGAACCAGCTCCAAAAAGTGCATCATCCAAAAAGGCATTTGTTATTACTCCAACACCACCATCACTTACTAAAAAATGTTTTGACTTATCCCCCTGCCCAAGAAATTCTTTTACCCAAGGAAAATTTAAAGTCGCACCATAAGACCCTGCACTTGATCCTGCAATGAGAATTTTTTTAAAAGGTTTGGGCTGATCAAGCTGATATTGCCTCATGTAATTCATAACAAAAAGAAAATTATCAGAGCCGCGGTGATTAATAGTGATAGTCTCGGAAGGAAAACCTGAGATTGGGAAATTAGGGTTTTGATTTATATATGTCGTATCCTTAGACCCTAAAAACACATCGCCAGTACAATACGGCAAATAGACCATTGTCCAATCTTTATATGGGTTATCAGGGTTTTCTAAATCAAACAGTCCATCCACTTCATTAGGATCATTAGAACCGACATGAGAACTCGGTACATAAACACCTGATGCAGGGTTGCAAGTTTCCTTATTCCAACAAGCTCCTCCTCCAGTTGAATAAACAATTAACTTATCAGGTTTTCCTTGATGTATATAAAAAGAATAAGGCTCACCTGTATAGCTTGATAACGCACAGCTTGGAGAAATTTGTTTTTCCTCGCCTCCAACAATTACACTATATTCCCCTATGGGCACCGTAATCTTTGTCCAAAGACTATCAGCATGGGCTGTGCCTAAGAAAAAAATGAGTGTCACACACATGCTCAATATGTTTTTAAAAACCATAAATCCTCCAAAATATATTACTCTGAAATAAGCGGAATCAACTTAATTGAAACTAAAAATACTATGAAAAATAGACCAGTGTTTAACAGCTTTAGCTGTATTCATTTATTGAATTAAGGCATTTATTCCATATCATTTAGTTGATTTCACTATGCGCCAAAATAAAAGCATTGTATGTAAGCTAATACTGAAAACTATGTCAGTTATAATTTATATAAATTAAAGTGGTTGATTGTCTGCTCACCACTGTAATAAGCTATTTAGCATAATTAAAAACATTGTGAATTATTTTAAATTCGGAATATTTCTTCAAAATTCATTTAAGAATTTTTTTGGGGGGGGGGTACCTATACGGATTATCAAAATAAGTACCCCCATTTAGTACAGGATTGCAACGGATGAACTCGGACGTATAAAAACGACAGACACAAAAAAACCAGCATTTACGCTGGCTTAAAGTACGTCCTTGGACGTTGTCGAACTAATCTATGGTACGAGGGCCGGTATCATAATCCCTTTATTAACAGTCATTAAATGCCTAATATAAAAATGTTATTGCAAAAGTTATTACATTTTCTTGTTACTGGGAATTAATAAATCTATTTCTTAAAGACTATCAATCAGTAATAAAGTGTAACTATAAAGCTAATGTTTCAGAAGTATATAATGGTGACATTATTATAGCCACAATTGACTGAAGTAAGTAAGGGGCTTGCTGTTTATCGGGAGTATTAAAAACTAAGTTATAGTTAGTGGGTATATAATCGCGCACGATGAATATATTTAATTAAGAGACAACACCATAAACAACGCCAATATCAAAATAATAATTAATACAGATATGGTCTCCCAAGTAGTTACTGGATCATCACTACTATCTATTGTTTTGTTTTTTATGGTGTTGCCTGTCCACTCATCCTTGGAGCTATCTTCTTTATTTTTTTTATACATATCCATTCTATCGGATGTATAGCTTTCTAGCTCATCAATAGTCCATACCACATACTTTCCACCAAGTATTTCAGAAATAACCCACCTATCCTTTTTGCGCTTTACCGAACAAGCAAGCCTCTTCAAAGAAGAAAAACATTTTTTTTCCCTTCTTTTTTCTTCTGCAGTATATTTCCTTGCCTTTTTTTCTTCTGTTTCTTTTTTTAGGTATTCGGAAGCCTCTACCTCCTCCCTCTTTATAGACTCAGAAACTTCTATCTCATCTTTTATTGATTGAACTCTATATGAAATATACAGAGCCTTGGCCTTATCTTCACTACCTTCAGCGTTAGCCAGAGATTTAGCCCATAAACCAGCCCGTTTATTACCTTGCTGTAACTCATCAACAACAGCTTCGTAATATTGCTCCTCAATAAGTCGAGACTCAGCGTTAGACAGCTTTACTTTATCAAAAATCCCCACGTCCAAGTCCTTTTAAATATTAAATATATATTACAACACTACTCAATAGTGCCATCATTTATCATTTCCATTAAGTGAGCATGCTCTTTTTCCTGCTCCATAATTTCTTTATCAAGGTAACTAATTTCAAATTTTTCTTCTACTTTTCAAAAAGACTAGCAGTCATCCTGTTTTAAAATCAACTATGGTGATGTAGACCACAATTGCAAAAGACGGAAAATTTCGAGACATCCTTATTGCTTCCGCTAAAAATGCTTAACGGCTGGCTGTTCTTAATTACCCCAATACAAAGAAGAATACTTTGATGTTCTAGCAGATCACTTCATGCAAAAAGCGAAGCAAACCACCTGTAATGAAGCAATACAAATCAATGCCACTTAAGTCGCCTTTCTAGAGCAATGCAATGATAGATGATATTGAAGCCGTTGAGTAAGTGTATCATCCGCTTACAGTGAAATGGATGAAACAATATCAGCATTGAGCATAAACTTAGTTACTTAACAAAATGGCGTAATAAATAAGCATTAACACCCCAATAAGTTCAATGTCTTGGTGTCAATATCACCATCAAAAAACTTATCAAGAACCTGTTTAAATATAATGTTTGATGGATCGGCAATCATAAATAAGGTCATGGACGACTTTAGTTTTAAATTATCGGGGAATCCTAGAATATCCTCTATATCCTTATTATGCTGTAGTAACAGGTTAAGACATTCCGTTAGTCTATCTAGCAATATGGGTGTGTTTAAATACTCAATAGCTTCATCTATATCTTTAATGGCATAATGTTTGGCTATATCACTGTTACCAAGCCCTGCTATTTGAGGAAATATAAACCAGCTCCAGTGAGTTTCCTTTAAGCCAGTGCTTAATTCTTCCACAACTGAACTATAAACAGGGGCTTGAGCTTCAATAAATCTACTAATCATGTATTGATACTAGCATAAATGGACTATTTGTTTTGTAGGCTGGCTGGTTATTTTTACACTATACTTAAATTACAAATAAGCCAGACCTCTATCTAAGTTCAATATTATAAACACGGAAATACTATGAAAAAAATAATACAGCTATGTTTTGTTTTATTGATCATTACTTCATTTAGTATAAACGCTGAATGCTTAAATGACCGAAAAGGTGATACTTTTTGTGGTCGTGGAGAATGCAAAAAAGATAGATATGGAACCGTATATTGTTCAGCATTTTACAAAGGCTCTATAGCCCGCACAAGATATGGCGAAATAGTTTGCGGTATAGGCAAGTGTGCCAAAGACCGAAGCGGTGATATTATTTGCTCATCAGAAATAGAAGGCGGCATCACAAAAAACTCAAGAGGTGAAATATCCTGCCAAGGTGAATGTGAATATGCATCTATAGATAATTGCGAATCCACACCAGCAGGAAAATGATCCATCACTTACTATAGATAATTAGAGTTATCTTTACTAAGAAAATAGCATCCAAGTCATGCACTTTTCATGTTATTTTCTCTAAAAACCTCTGGGTAGCCTCTGGATATTTTGTTGGTCTGTTTTGGTTACCTTTCTTCTGTAGACCTTATTCTGCATAAGTTTTCACTGTTACTTTGTGGTCAGTTTTGTTTCTGTTTTTTAATCAAAGAACTTTAGTAATTGGGGTATGGGTAACTCAAGTAAACTAATTACTGCTTCCGCTACTTAATCAACATATAAAGGAAAATCACTACCTATCCCTTTTACAACAGTATGTAACTTATCACAGAACAAAATACATGTGCCTTTCCTTTCTTTGGCCTTTGCTCTTGCGTATGCATTCGCCATTTCTGGTGTCTTTGCAATATAAATACCAGAACCTAGTCTTCCGTCGTCGAACTGGTCGAATCTTTTGTTGGAGTAGTGGTAAAGTTTGCCTGAGCTTCCATTGCTGCTTCCATTGCTGCTTCCATTATTGCTTTCGCTTTCGCTGTTGTTTCTGCTGTCGGTTTTGGTGGTTCCTGACCTTCCCAGTCTGTTGCCTCCATCCCGTTCCCCCATTTTATTTTTTTCATTTTCATCACCTCTATCTATACAATAACGCATATTGTCATCAACATTTGAGAAACTATTCGCCGACTGTATAGCCAAAATTTTTATCAATGAGCTTTATATTTCTTATACTCTTGGGGTAATCTTGTGGTATTCATGGGATGTTATATAACACCTCACCTTGCCCTCTTCATAGACTTTGTATTACCTTTACCCGTTTAAGAGTCCTGTATTTTAATAACTATCTAAGTTATATCTAAAATATAGTTTTGTTAAGTCTTCATGGGGTTTGCAATACCGTGTTTTACCATCATTACATGGGCTTTGTATTTCATTTACCCTTGACCTAACCTTGACTATTCATAAGGTTTGTTTGCTCCACCCTGGCTTAAAGCCATTCTTAGCAACCTTGGCCTTACCTTCTTTTGTGGTTGCGCCCGTACTTAAACCACCATGAAACTTACAACGACCATTGCTATAAATTGAATTTAGTTTACAAGGTGTTCCTGCTCTGGTTTTCGCACCGCAAGTTAAGTCTCGTAAATCCCATGGTAACTGAGGAAAGTTAGGGGCTGGTTGGCAATACCCCCGACTAGCCCATTCACTTCTTAATTGATCACATATTTTATTATGGGCTTTAAATCGCTCTCTCTGTTCTTGATTACTCATATCTTTATTTAAAAAACTATCAAAACCTGATTACAAATTGGCTATAGCCCTTATATTAGCTAATACTAAGTGATTACTTATTTAGCTATTCTAAGTATTACATCAGTATCATTTAATATCATGCCTTGCTTTATATTCACGTTGGCGTTGTGCGTTTGTTTAGCCATGATTACTCACCTTAAACTTTTGTTGCTGATAGATGGTAGCTCGTTTGTTATAAGCACTGACACCAAAGCCGCACTGATCAATAATATCTAACACATAAGCCTTAATTTTATTTTGATAAGGTCGCCTACAACGGCCAATACTTTGAATCAATCTGGTTGCTGCTGGGTTATCCTTATCAATTGATGCTGAAACGGGAGCCGCAAATATCAGGGCTGATAAATGAGGTAAATCTATTCCCTCACTCAATAAAGACAATGTACCAATAATCAACTGTGCTTCAGGTGCTTTCCCCATACGTTCAGCCCTTACCTTTGTTGGTAACTGTCCATGCAATACCAAAGGATAAAACCCCAATTCATTACACATAACCCCCAACAATTCAGTATGTCTTACTTGAGCACATAGAATAATAGTTCCCATTGTGTTGGATGCCTTAATAGCACGATCTACAATTACCTGGTTACGCTGCTCATCATCCACCAGTACATTGATAAACTCTGCCCAGCTTTCTACATTGGCATCAAAAGGCATTTCTATTGTTGAAACATTTACTGGTAAGACTTTACCTTGTAATTGATCTTGGTTTATCTGGGAGCAAATATTACCAATCGCGCCAGTTATCATAAACTCCATATTATCTCTACGCTGTGGAGTAGCTGATAAGCCATATTTGTATTTAGCATTAAGACCATTTATAACAGTATAAGCTTGTGATGCAGGAAAATTATGACATTCATCAGCAATCACAAGCCCATATTGAAATTGTGACATATCCCTTTTTGATAAGGTTTGTGTCAAAGCAACGGTAAATTCTTCACCTTCGATGTTTTTACCACCCCCAATCAACCCAGCCTCACACCCTGTAAATTGTTTGATTGCCTCATGCCACTGAGTTGCCAAGTCTTTACTCTTAACCAGTATCAATGTGCGCTGTTTTAGTCGTGAGGCCAATGCAATACCAGAAACAGTTTTACCACTTCCTGTAGCTGCAACCATTTGCCCACCTTCTGCATTAATAGCCTTATCAACAAAGGTTTCCTGATAAGGTCTAAGGGTTCCCGTAAATGGAATGCTTACCGTTGCCATATACCGTTCTTCAATAATCTCAGCGGCAAATGTTTGTACTAAATAACTCAATACTCCCATAGGAGCATACAATTTATTGTCTACCAACGTCAGCAAACATATCTGCTTATCAATCCCTCGAACACTTCTACCAAATTGAAGGGCATCATAATACTTAGGGTTATCAAAAGTGAATTGTTCAATAATCAACCCTTCATTTTCTTCCGTAGTAATGATTTCTATTTGATTGGATAATCTTATTTTCATAATAACTTTTATATAATTAAATTAGGTTACAAAGTTACAGCTCTCTACAGCCCTTATATAACATGACTTTCAACGTAACTTTATTTGTAACTTCTTGTAACTTTTGTAACCTGACAATCAATTTAAATAACTTTGTAACCTGCTGTAACTTTGTTGTAACTTTATAGAAAGTTACACTACACACCATTATTCACGCCACTTTCAGCGGTTTGTAACTTTGTAACCTCGGTTTTTCGTGTTTAAAATGCCAACACTTTTTAGGTTTAAATTTATCAAATGCACGGCTTGCTCTAATTTCATCAAAACCATCTAACATCTTCAATTCACCAAGTAGCTCTGTTTTATTCCAATTTTCACCTGTTGAACTTATAGCATTAGGCATATCAATAATTAAATAATCCTCACTCTGACATACACCTTGCCTTTCATTAAACCCATCAATGCACTCCATAAAATGATCTGCTAATAACAATTCACTCCTAGAAGTCTCCATTTTGCTCATGGCTGAATCAAAGGTAAATTTAAGCAATTCATCTTTAATGGTTGGCTTTGCAAGCTCCATTAATATTGAAACCCCAGCATAAGCTACTGCATGATTCTTAGCCACCCGATCAACACCCACACCACTAGTACGAAAATAGTCTGCTGTTTCATTTATCTCTTCGTTAATATTCTTCTCAAAATACTCTCGATGACTAAGGATAAAATGACCGACACCAGCTAATTGTTCAATGCTGTATGTTTTAAGGTGCTGCCATGCTTGGTAAGTATCATCCAATCCTTCATGGGTAAAACGAATTGATACCACACGCTCTTTAGCTGGCTTACTAACAAACTGTTCAACATTCTGAACAAAAGCCAATGCACCACTAAACTTTAAATCAAACACCTGATTATCATTAGTGGTCTGTGCTCTCACCTGTAGGCTATTACGGTTATACAGTGGCAAAATAGAATCATAATCAAATCGGCTGTTATCCTTTCTACCCTCCAGCATAGCTGTCACCATACTGGACTTCTGGCTAATACTTCTTAACTCACCTTTTTTGGTATTACCTGAGCTCATAGTCAAGCCTTCTGAATCAATATAAAAACATCGATTAAGCATTGTTGTCAGGTCTGACTTTCCACAATGAGGATCACCATAAAAACTCATAAAGGGGAAAAAACCAAACTCATCAAAAATGATATGAGAGAAGGTGGTTGATACCCAGAAACCTAAAGCCAGCAAACCTTTATCTCCATAGGCATTATGTAAATCAGTCACAAATCTACCTACTTCAATCTTACCTATTTTAGTGATACTTTTGGCCTGACCGCTAAAAGGTTTTAATCGGTGCTGATGAAAATAACCATCCTTATCAATGCTGTATTGTTTGCCTTCTTTATCATAAAGAAACTTAGTAAACACATAGCAATCAGTCACGGGATCATAGCCTAATGTTTGACACTCTCGCACCTTAATTGGCTTTTTCTTGAATAAATACTCAGCTAACAAAGTAAGATCATACCCAGCACCAAAAAATAATAAGCGATACTGTAACAACTTAGCCTTAAAATCATTGAGAGCTGAAAAATCAGCCCCTTTAAAGCGTATGGTATTAACACCCTCACGGTTTGAATCTGCATTAACAATATGACTTATCCTGCTTTCATATTGTAGACTGGCATCTTCAATCGAATAAGCAATATTAAGCACACAATCTAATAAGCGTACCGCCTTTTCATCAGTTCGTTCCTGGTTATCATCTAACTTAAATGTGCCTTTATAAGTCTGGTTTTTAAATTCAAATAAAGTAGGACTGTATGAATATTTTTTACAGTAGATTTTAAAGTAATCAATAGCATCAGTAGCCATTGCCAAAGTACCACGCCAGTTGCACAGCTCCAGCATATCAGCTTTCTTATCCTCCGTTAATTCCCCATTGATTAATAAATCATTCCAATCTTTACCTTTTGGCGGCAATGCCACACTGAACTTAATTTCCTGCTCATTCAGGTAACTTTTAAACTTCCTGATTGCCTTATGCCCTGCCTGATCATTATCAAAAGCCAACACATAACTAACACCTGTTTCAAAACAGTTTTCTGGATTATGGCCACTCGATAAAGTAGCAATTGCAGGAATACCCGATTGTTCCAGTACCAAAGCATCAATAATACCCTCAACAATAAAAACCTTCTTAGCACCATCAACTGATTGAGTAGCATAAGACTTCCCTTTGTAAACTGTTAATCGCGTTTTATTACTGCCCTTATAATCAATTAACCGCTGAAAGGTCACACCATTAAAATCAATCTTAATCGTTGGATAACGCTTACCGCCCTCAGTTACTTGACCTTGTGAATACTTAAAGTTTGCTGTATTCAGTCCTCGCGCCTGCATAAAAGCATCTGCAGTCGCATTTGGGTTATCATCAGTGGCTTTAAACCGTTCACCAAAATCAGTAAACAAGTCAGGAAACATATCCCTGGTTAAAGTATTCACCCCACATTGATTATTACGATGACACATCACCACGTTCGGCTCATGTGCATAAGCAAAACTATCAGGCTTTCCACAACTGGGGCAGTTTATACCGTTAATCTTGTCCCCTACTTCACGAGCCTTTGGGTTTTCATCAAGTAACCTTCTTTTTATTTCATGGTGGGTATCAATCCAAAAGTCAGCCATTAAACACCTCCAGCCAGCAAAACATAACTAGCGACTCTGTGCCGCCCTTTACCAGTATCGACAGTTTCCCAGTGTGTAAAAATATTATGGCCTTGCGCCTTTAACTCCTGAACCCTTGATGCTGGGTGCATAATATCCAGCTCTGTACGTGCCTGTATTGTGGTTAAAGGTTTAGTTGTAAGCCAATTTAAAATACGCTTGCGCTGTGATTGAACCTTGGTAGAATAGCTTTGCTTATTTTGCATTTCTGTTTTTCCTTCTGTCCTCTCGACAGTAGATTGTTTACAAGAAGCCTGTGCCTTGCTCGGACATGGGCTTTTTTTGTTCTCTATTGGTTTATTCATCATTCACCTCCTGACTTTAAGTGAAAGTGATGGACAATATTTTGAATATCCTCTAATTCACAAGATATAGATTCAAGCGCACTAATAATCGAACCAGAATCCATCTCGAATCCACCACTTGATAACGATGTTTGAAGCACTGTAACCACGCCACTTGCCCTTGCAGTCATTCCACTTACAATATCAGTCAAAGCTGGAGGCGTTAAATCATCAATAGTTTGCCCACTTAATCGGTGTTTACAATCCATTATTCCCCCCAGCCCTTACAATTGTTTTTAAAATTTCTTTTCTATTTCGATCATCAGCTGAATAATATTCAAATGTATATTTCCCTATTATGGCTGCTGGGACTGTTTTCTTAATTTCAGCTAAAAATGTTTGTGCCTGTTCACGAGTTTCCAGTAATGGACTTAATGGATCATTTGATATTCGATTGCTGTCATAATTCACCTGAAAGCACACCACATCAAATCTACCGTCATCCTCTACTTGAGTTAAAACAATACCACCTGTTTTATTTTCTGTTTGCGTAGCTAAATTACTCATAATTCATCACCTTCCAATTCAAAAATTAAAACGAGTGTTTTAGCTACAGCTTCACGCGCACTCTGAACCTCAATTAAAAAATCACCCTGAAAACTATCTAAATTAATATTTGATTCGTTAAGGCTATTGATATTTTTAGACAATAGCTCAGCATCACCTTGAACGGTCTTTAAGCTCATAGAGATATATTGCAACGAAGAGACTATTTGTTTTGCTTGGTACTGGGCTTGAGTACTCATGACAAAACCTCCAAACGAACCATTGCCTGAAACTTTATTATTGAGCCTTTGATATGCTCAGATAAAGGCTTGGCCTGCTCAAATGTAAGGCTTGAAGTTATGAGGTGTTTATCACTGTCTAGCAATAAGAAGATAGATTTTAGACTAACGGAATTAGTCGGTTTTTGGGTGTGGTTACGCATTGCGGTTTCTCCTGTATTTGGAATATAACCGCCAACCTTTGGTAGTAATCGCTGGGTGGCGGGCTCTACTAGGTTACTACAACTGGCTACAGGAACCAGCCACCCCAAAGGATGCCTAATAAAACCCACCATAAAGGACTTAACACGGAATGACCCCGTATTAATGATTTTTGATGGACATAAAAAAACCACTGATAATAGTGGCCTCTTTTGGCCTGTAAGTTCAGGAGTAGTAGTCCCGACCGCTGAATGTGTCAACGGCATATTTAGAATAGCCCGTGCATTATTGAATGTCAACATAACTACGCCTCCTCGTTAGCATTTTTCAAAATAGTTTCAGGTTTTAACTCCGTAAAATCATACTGTGAGTAGCAATTCTCAAATGCCCGTATAGGGTATAGGTTCTGATATTCAAATCGCGGACTGGGTAAGTGCTTTATTTCCATACCCAGTAATAATGTTTCTGCTTTTAAAGGTCGCCAGTTGAACTCAGTCTCTTTAACACCTAAAAACCGTGCTGCCCGTAGGATTGAGCTATACCCAAATTCATTATCAATAATAGTATTTAGCTTTTCTACAGTTTTTACTGCAATTAACCTCGATTCTTCGACAATAATTAATTCTTTAAGCGCATCAATATAAGATATGGGTAAAACTTTTGCGTTATTGCAACTAATCCAGAATTGAATAACTTGTTCAAGATAATCAATATCATGCTTTGCAACAAACATCTTAGATTCTTTTTCTGGCAGGTTGTAATCCACTACTCTATTTTGAGCATCACAAGCTGGGGAAAATACTTCCCTAGCCTTATCATCACCAAACATAGCACGAACCTTCTTATTAACCTCCTTCTTCTCATAACCTAATATTTCAGCCAATTGACTGGATGACATTGTTTTATTATTTACAGTGGTAATGTTCATTATGCTGCCACTCCTGCATCACGTTCAGCAATACGATCATCGAGCCACTGGTTGATTTCTGATTCAATCCAGCCACTACTTCGACTGGTGAGTTTGATTTGTTTTGGAAATTTACCTTTTGCTATCAAGTCATATATTGCGCTTCGACTTAATGCTGTAATTTTGATTACGTCAGGTAGACGTAGGATTGAAGCCCCCATATTAAAACCCCTGCCTTTGTTGGCGGTTGTTAAAAGATGGTGAAATTATGTCAAAATAAAACTGATAAACATCCTTTGTATAAAAAATTATCTTTACTATAAAAATCAATCGGTTATTATTTTTAGTGAATATCTAAAAGTATAATTTCCTTTTAGTTTTAAGCTTGCAGAGGGACTTTATATATTCAATCGAGCTCTTTAGGTAAATTTTTGATAAGGTTACTTACAATTTCTTCTAATTTTTTTGTGGCAAACACAGGCTCTTCTAATTTAGGCCAATAAGTTTTAGTTTCTCGCTCCATTACTTTAACTATTTTGATAGCATTTAGATTACCATTTTTAAAACGTACATCTTCACCAGGCATAGCAATTATGCTATTCGCTGCATTGACTACTGACTGTCGTTTTTCATAATTTGCAAATGCCACACCATGAGGCTTCCCTGTACTGTCAAATACTTTCATTGAAACCAAATTCTCTTTTTTCAATTCAACAACATCTTCGTGGAAAAACCTCCAAAAGTGTACCCACCGTAGCAACTCGTCCTTACTAAGGATTAGGTTTTCATCAATATCATCATCAATACCTTGGTGATATACAAGAAAATCCATTGCAGCTTCTGAAGCGTGTTTAATAGGAGAGAATTTTGCGGGGTTCATAGAATGATCCAAAACATAAGGCGTTAGTGCTTCAACATAAACTAACTCCACAACACAAACAACGCTCATACCAAAAACTGACTTCATATCAGATAAATTTAATAGCATATATACACTCCATTCAAAGCATAATCATTCCTGAAAGGTAGCCAGTCAAACGGGGAATGAATCCGCTTTTCAGCCGCTAAGCTTAGACTGGTTAAGTTGAATTATAACTTATTTATTGTAAATATCTTTACGGTGCCCAACTTTGATAACATCAACCAACAACACATTATCAAAAATAGACTACACCACTCTATAATTGCCTGTTCTAACTCTATAGGTATTATTTGAACCCGTTAATTTTTTACATCCATCAGGACGAGGGTTGTGCTCTAGCCCTTTTAGCAAAGTAATAACTTTTAGTATAATCGGCTTAGGTAGTTTAAATAATGTCTTTTCTGCTGATTTCTTTAACTGTACTTTATAACAAGTCATTAGCTTTTAACTTAGTAATCACTTCATCTAACGGTATAGTCGGCTCGTCTTTTAACTCGGCAACAGTCGCCAAATCCTTTAAATCTTCAAGCAGTTCTTCATATTCTTTAATAGGCAATATGACAGAAATTTTTTGACCTGACTTATCCGTTATATATTGTTCCTGCATAGTTAAAACTCCCATGTTAATTTATTATTTGTTTAATTTGTAACCTTAATTATTAGCTCACTGGCCTGTTCTTTTAAAATCTCCAACAATCACATTACCCCCAGCTTTTAAACTATCCAGATAATCAGCCCATGCTTGCATCATTTTTTTACGTTCTTCAAGATATTGAGCACGATTATAAGCAGCTCTGACTTTATTTCTTGATGTATGTGCTAATTGACGCTCAATGGCATCAGGGCTCCAGCCTTGTTCATTTAATAAAGTAGATGCCGTTGTTCTAAATCCGTGAGCACTCATGGTTTCTTTATCATAGCCCATTGCTCGTAATGCTAGCCGTACAGTGTTATTACTCATTGGTCGCATATTGCTCCTTAAACTGGGGAATACATACCGAGTAGTACCTGTTAATCTTTTTATATCTTCTAACACTTCAATTGCTTGTTTGGATAATGGAACAATCTGCTCAGTTTCTGTTTTGGTAACAAAATAACGCCATTCTTTTGCATCAAGGTCAATATCCTTCCATTCCATTTGCCTGATTTCACCAGGTCGAGCAAATAACAAAGGTGAAAGTATTAAGGCACACTTCACTATAAAGGTTCCCTCATAATTATCTATATCCTTCATTAATCGTCCAATTAAACGAGGGTCTGTAATTGCAGCTCTATGGGTTACTTTTATGGGTGGTAATGCATCGGTTACAGCTGGGCTTGGGTCATATTCCATTAAACCATTGGCTACTGCAAATTTAAAAATACGATGACAATGATTTAAAACTCTATGCGCTGTTTCCACCGTTTGCCTTTTGGCTATGGGTAATAACACGTCCAATAAATCTGGGGCTTTTATTTCTGCAATCTGCTTATTACCAAGACAAGGATAAACATGCATTTCTAATCGCCTAGAAACTTTTTTAAATGTTGCAGGTACAACGGTTGTTTCAAAAGCATCTAACCATCGTTGTGAAACATCAGCAAATGAGTTTTCTAAAGGAACTCCATCAGCAATCCTTTGTTCAGTTTCAATAGTTTTTTTAACAACTTTTTTATCCTGCTTTCTGACTTCGGATGGATTGATCCCTTCCCTGATCATCTTTTGGCATTCTATTGCTTTTAACCTAGCTTCCTTTAAGCCAATATCAGGATATACGCCCAGTGAAATTAAATGGCGTTTACGATGAAGAGAATAATTAAGTCGCCAATATTTTGAACCATTGGGATTAACAAGGATAAATAAACCTTTACCATCATTTAAGCGATAGGGCTTATCTTCAGGCTGTAATGCCTTTATGGTTAAGTCTGATTTTATAAGGTCTCTAGCCATAATATGTAATAACTTTTTATGATAGACAACTTGATTCTAACAGTTATTACATAAGTTATTACACTTTATGCTGGATTGTGGTGTTTTTCCTCGGACGACTACAGACACAAAAAAACCCGTGAAGCCAGTCAGCTTACGGGTTTATGTACATCCTAGGACGTTGTCGAACTAATCTATGGTACCGAGGGCCGGAATCGAACCGGCACTTCCGAAGAAATCGGATTTTGAATCCGACGTGTCTACCAGTTTCACCACCCCGGCACAGAACGGGTATTATAATTGAGTTTCTATTGTCATGCCAACTTTAAAACCTTATTTTTTGAAAATTTCACAATATTACTTTTCAATAACATCATCAACAGGTAGCAGTTGTAAATTTGCTCGCATTTCATTAGCGTACCTAAACCCTACAGCAGGTATTAATTTTCTATCAATCGTTCCTAAATTCATGGCTGCCATCATCGCTGACTTTTGAAAGTCTGCTGTTTTTTTAGTTAAAATAGAAAGTAAATATAATGCATTATCTTCACTTACATCCTGTTGATCTATCATTTCCTGAGCTTTTTTAGTTACCTTCAAAAAAGCTATAATTCTTTTTTTTCGGTTCAAATAGCCAATAGAAGGCATACTGGCTTTCAATGTGTCATAGGCAGCTAAAGACTTATCCGCTTCATCCATTTCTTATTCCTCATAAAATATTTAAAGCGTTCTTTGCTTAAAGGTTTCGTAAATCATAATACCAGCGGCAACTGAGACATTTAAACTTTCAACTTGCCCGACCATAGGTATTTTCACTAAAAAGTCACATTGTTCCTGAGTCAATCGTCTCATCCCCGTTCCTTCAGTCCCCATTACAATAGCTAGCGGCATTTTTAAATCTGCATTGAAAATTGATTGCTCAGTATCGCCAGTTGAGCCGACTATCCAGATATTTTGTTCTTTTAACCAGCGTAATGTTCTGGCTAAATTAGTTACTTGGTAAACAGGCACAGTTTCAGCTGCACCACTAGCCACTTTACATACGGTAGGGGTAATAGTTGCTGAATTATCTTTAGTGATAATAATACCGTGAACACCTGCTGCATCAGCTGAGCGTAAACAAGCACCTAAATTATGAGGGTCTTGAACTTGATCTAAAACCAAGAAGAAAGGCATTCCCTCCATTGAGGTAACTATATGCTTAAGTTCCTCTTCTGAATGTACACCTGGCAACTCAACTTCAGCAACGATACCTTGATGATTTTTACCATCGGTCAGTTTATCGAGCCGTTTTCTATCTGCTTTTTCTATATTAAGACTTAAACCTTGTAATTGTTTAAGTAAGGGAAGTAATCGTTTATCTTGCCGTTGATTATCTACCCAGATATGTTTAATTTTATCTGCTGAAAAATCATAGGCAGCTTGTACCGAATGGATACCAAATATTTTTGTCACATTCATATTTAGCTATCTTTCCTTTTTCTTGTACTTTTAGCTTTAGTCACTCTCTTTTTGGGAGTACTTTTGCTTGTAGGCTTAGGCTTTGTTTTTGTTTTTGTTTTTGTTTTTGTCTTAGCTTTAGATTTACTAAATTTAGACTTAGGTTTTTTCTTATCTGAAACTTTATCTTTTTTAGTCGATTTTTTTGATTTAGTTGACTTAGGAAGTCCACTTAACAAATCAAAATCAATTTTCTTTTCATCTAAATCAACTCTTGCAACAGTAATTTTAACTTTATCGCCTAAGCGAAATTTAATCCCTGTACGTTCACCTTTTAATTGATGTGTTTTTGCATCAAAATGAAAATAGTCTTGGGGTAAGTTTGTGATATGTACCAAACCTTCCACATAGATACTTTCTAATTCTACAAAAAAGCCAAACCCTGTCACTGCTGTAATAATACCTTTAAAGCTTTCACCGACTTTATCTAACATGTATTCACATTTCAGCCAGTTCACAACATCACGAGTTGCTTCATCGGCACGGCGTTCGTTAGTTGAACAATGTTCACCTAAAACAACCATATCAGGTAGGCCATAAAAGAAACTTTCAGGCGGCTTATCTAATAAGCAATGTTTAATTGCTCTATGAACTAGCAAATCTGGATAGCGTCTGATCGGTGATGTAAAATGTGCATAAGCATCTAAAGCCAAGCCAAAATGTCCTTTTGTTTCTGGGCTATAAACAGCTTGCGACATGGATCGTAACAATACAGTTTGAATTAAATGTGTGTCTGATCTGCCTTGTACCGAATCAATTAAATGCATATAGTCTAAAGGCGTCGGTTTATCCCCTCCCCCTAAAACTAAGCCTAATTCATTAAGAAAACTTTTAAGGTTGAGTAGTTTCTCTGTACCAGGCCCTTCATGCACTCGCAATAAATGAGGCATTTTTTTACGAATTAGAAAACGTGCTGCAGCCATATTAGCTGTAATCATAAATTCTTCAATTAATTTAT
>Ga0209707_1000080_pt1 | contig 62280 bp, 56 predicted proteins | sample EN4Hudsemesocosm_FD_184630 | JGI IMG/M metagenome (GOLD analysis project Ga0209707, IMG submission 184630) | Methane-oxidizing microbial communities from mesocosms in the Hudson Canyon - EN4B Hudson Canyon (SPAdes) (version 2) | ecosystem: Environmental > Aquatic > Marine > Cold seeps | place... | reverse complement strand
TAACCGACTCAGGAAAATCTGAGAATGGTTATGCCGTTAATGCTTCTTACAAAATAGGTAGTGTTTTAGCTAAAGTGCAATATCAAGAGTTTGCAGGAGCTGATGCGATAAATATCGGTGCTGATTATAAGCTTGGTAAAAATACCAAAGTTTTTGCTTGGTATACCGATCGTGAAGAGTTGGTGGGTGGTGATGGTGAAACTATTAAAGCCGCTAGCCAAGGCACTTATTTTGCCATAGGTATGGAACAAAAGTTCTAATACACACTTAGAAATTCTAAGTAAAGTTAAAACAAAACCCAATGATGACATTGCCATCATTGGGTTTTTTGTATGTATCATTTTGTATTATGCTGCCATTTTATGAGCTTTACTAAAATAATTAATGTTATTATTGTTTTGTCATAAAACTGTCATTAAAATTTAGCACAATGACCTTAGGAAATGTAATCAAACATAAAGAGTGTATTGATTGTTTTTATAGTTAGGAAGTTGACATGAGCAGACAAATATTAGTTGTTGAAGATGAAGCACCGATCAGGGAAATGATCACATTTGTATTAGAACAAAACGGTTTTAATGCAATTGAAGCTGAAGATTATGAGCAAGCATTAACAAAAATTAAAGAACCTTATCCAGATTTGATTTTGCTCGACTGGATGTTGCCTGGTGGTACTGGTGTAAAACTCGCTAAATCTTTAAAGCAAAATGAATATACTCGAAGTATTCCTATTATTATGTTAACCGCTAGAGCTGATGAAGACGATAAAGTCAAAGGCTTTGATGCGGGGGTTGACGATTACGTTACCAAGCCTTTTTCACCTAAAGAATTAATCGCCAGAATTAAAGCTGTGATTCGAAGAGTTGCCCCAACATCGTTAGAAGAAGAGATTGAATTTCACGGCCTTAAACTTGATCCTGTATCACATCGAGTATCCATTAATAACAACAGCTTAGATTTAGGCCCAACCGAGTTTCGTTTATTACACTTTTTTATGACTCATACCGAACGCGTATATTCCCGAGAGCAGTTATTAGATAATGTTTGGGGTACAAATGTTTATGTTGAAGACCGAACTGTTGATGTTCATATAAGACGTTTGCGTAAAGCTATTACCGGTGATGGACATGAAGAATTTATTCAAACTGTTCGAGGATCAGGTTACCGTTTTTCAGGTAAATTGAAAAAAAGCGCCTAATACTAAAACCATACATTGAATTAAATTAATATGCATTTTCGATTATCAGCACGAGTTATTATTTTACGTCTTGTGCTCATCTTATTATCAAGTGGCTTTGTTGGCTGGGTATTTGGATATACTTTATTAGCATTGTTGGGCACTTCTCTAGTACTCCTGATTTGGCATTATAGGCATTTATTTAAACTGGTCGAGTGGTTGTGGCAAAGTAAAGCTATCTCTCCACCTCAGTCAGAGGGAATTTGGGGGCGTGTTTACGATGGCCTTTATCGACAAATTAAACAACATCGTCAGAAAACCAAAGTCTTAAATGAGAAGATTCGTCGTTTTCGAGATGGTGCAGAAGCCTTACCTGACGCAGCTTTAGTTTTGTCTGATGAATTAACGATTCAGTGGGGTAACAAAAAAGCCAATAAATTACTTGGCGTACGTTGGCCTGGTGATTTGGGGCAACGAGTTGATAATTTACTCCGTGCGCCTGAGTTTGCCCATTATTTAGAAGAGGGTATTTACGACTCTCCTTGTTCATTAGCTTCACCTGTTAATAATGATATTCAACTTGAAATTCGTTTAATGGCCTATGGCAGTGAACATATTTTATTGTTAGCGCGAGACATTAGTCATATTCATCGGCTAGAAGAGATGCGTCGTGACTTTGTTGCCAATGTTTCACATGAGCTTAAAACGCCATTAACCGTAGTTCGCGGTTATGTTGAAATGATCCAATCAACAGATCACGCACTTGATCCCCAATGGCAAAAAGCGTTTTCAACCATTGAAGGCCAAGTATCGAGAATGGATCGATTAGTTGAACAATTATTAAACTTATCAAAAGTAGAAATTCATTCTGATATTGATAATAAGCAGGTAGTTGATATGCCCTTGCTTATTAATACCTTAGTTGATGATGTTAGTTGGTTAAATCAAAATAAATCGCACCAAATTGAAACGAATATTGATGCAGATATTGGTATTGTTGGTATTGATACTGAGCTTAAAAGTGCCTGCGCAAACTTACTCTCTAATGCTATTGCTTATACACAAGAGCAGGGCACCATTAAAGTCAGTTGGTTAAAACAAGGAGATAAAGCCCAATTTGTTGTTAAGGATAACGGCCCGGGTATTAAACCAGAAGATATTAATCGCTTAACTGAACGTTTTTATCGCATCGATAAGTCTCGATCTAGAGATACTGGTGGGTCTGGGCTTGGTTTGGCGATCGTTAAACATGTATTGCATCACCACAATGCAGAACTATTGATTAATAGTGAATGGGGTGTTGGTAGTGAATTCACTATTTTATTTGATGAATCGAGTGTAGTGGACCTTTCAGAAAGCATATAAATTCACTGTCAATAACAAGAATAATACCAAACCCCTATGTAATATAAGTGTCATAATTACGCAATATAACTGTCATGTTCTCTTTCTATAGTGGTCGCAATTATAAAGTAACGCGAAAACAAATTAAGCTTGTTTTCGCAAATCTCATCGGAGCATAAAATGAATATTAGAAATTTCTTATCAGTAGTTGGTTTAGCAGCAGTGTTAAGTTTTTCAGCTGTAGCTATAGACAATGATTTACCTACCTATAAAAAAGTTAGTGGTGTTTCTGGAAATTTATCATCTGTTGGTTCAGACACGTTAGCTAACATGATGACCTTTTGGGCCGAAGAATTTAAACGTACCTATCCTAATGTTAATGTACAAATTCAAGCGGCAGGTTCTTCAACGGCTCCTCCTGCATTAACTGAAGCGACTTCAAATGTTGGTCCAATGAGTCGTAAAATGAAATCTCGCGAAATCGAAGCTTTTGAAAAACGTTACGGCTATAAACCGACCGCCGTTCGTGTTGCTATTGATGCTTTAGCTGTATTTGTACACAAAGACAACCCTATTAAGGGATTACGGATTGATCAAGTTGATGCCATTTTTTCAAACAATCGCAAGTGTGGTGCAAATAAAAATGTCGACCGTTGGGGAGATCTAGGATTAACAGGAGCTTGGACAGGCAAAGATGTACAGCTTTATGGTCGTAATTCTGTATCAGGTACTTATGGTTACTTTAAAAAGAAAGCCCTGTGTAAAGGTGATTTTAAAAATACTGTAAATGAACAACCAGGCTCTGCTTCTGTTGTGCAATCGGTATCGGCATCATTAAACGGTATTGGCTATTCAGGTATTGGTTATAAAACCTCAGGGGTCCGTGCACTACCTTTATCTAAAAAAGATGATAATTATATTGAAGCGAATATGGAGAACGCTATATCGGGCAAATACCCTTTGTCACGTTACTTATATATTTATGTTAACAAGCATCCAAACAAACCTTTAGCACCAATGGAGGCTGAGCTTTTAAAGATGATACTTTCAAAGTCGGGTCAAAAAATTGTTGAAAAAGATGGTTACATTCCTCTACCTTCAAAAGTGGTAGCAAAAGAATATAAGAAATTAGGTTTAGCGCTTTAGAGTTTTTTCTGAATAAAGTTAGACGCACAAATTAATAAAAGCCTGACATTGTCAGGCTTTTATTGTTTTTAGGGGCACTTCTTGGTTAAATATGAAAAAATTTACTGAATTGGTATTAATTATGAGTAATGAGCAAAGGTATCCCATTGGAAAAACAGGTGAAAAATGGGGGGATGGTGAAAAATCGCAATGGTTAGCTCAACAATCAATTAAGCGTAGTTATCAGCAAGAAGTGCTGACAAAAATTGAAGCATTAATCGTTGATTTTGATGTTATCAATTACGGCGCATTATCTCATGATGTCGAAAAGTATCCTTTGTATCTAGTCAAAAGTAAGAATTGGCAAGCCAATAAAAAAAATATTCTTGTTACTGGAGGTGTTCATGGTTATGAAACCAGTGGTGTGCAAGGAGCCATTAGATTTATTGAATGCCAAGCTCTTGGATATACAAAGCAGTTTAACTTGATTATCGCTCCATGTATTAGTCCTTGGGGGTACGAAACGATTAATCGTTGGAACCCAAAGGCGCTAGATCCTAATCGTTCTTTTTATGCCGATAGTCCAGCGGAAGAATCTGCAGCTTTAATGCAATATTTTGATCAGCACAGTATTGAAATTTTTGCTCATGTTGATTTACATGAAACGACAGATACCGATAACACTAGATTCAGGCCTGCATTAGAAGCAAGAGATGCAGTTGAGCAGAAATGTTGGAATATTCCTGATGGCTTTTATTTAGTCGGTGATACTGTAAACCCAGTTGATGATTTTCAAAGAGCAATAATCAAATCAGTTGAAAAAATAACACATATCGCACCAGCGGATCCTAATGGTAAATTAATTGGCGTGCCACTAGCTCAGTGGGGAGTTATCAATTATGAAACTAAAGCCCTTGGTTTATGTGGCGGCTTTACATCAGCGCAATACGCAACAACGACAGAAGTATACCCAGACAGCCCGAAAGTAGATGACGAAAATTGTATTATCGCTCAAGTTGCGGCAATTACTGGTGCGCTAGAATATTTGATAAAACTGTAGTATTTGGAATCAACCGTTATCACCATAATTTTTTCACATGTTTGTGATATCAATCATTTTCATAATCTTTAGTTCGTGTTAGTTTTCACTCATTAAAATTTTAAGTTCATTTAAGTTAAGTTTAAGGATTTTTTCATGCCAAAGGCTAGTGATATAAAGAAAAATGCTGCTATTGAATACAATGGCAAAGTACTAATTGTAAGAGACATTACTCGTTCAGTTCCTCAAGGTAGAGCGGGTGGCAGTTTATACCGCATGCGTATGTACGATGTAGTTACCGGAGGCAAAGTTGATGAAACTTTTAAAGCCGAAGAAATGTTGAATTTTGCCGATTTAATTCGTCGTCCGTCAATGTTTTCGTATGTCGACGGCGAAGAATTGGTCTTTATGGATAATGAAGATTACACGCCGTATAATTTAAACAAAGAAGCTATCGCTGATGAAGCATTATTTATCAACGAAGAAACGGAAGGTTTAAGCGTTATTATTATTGATGATGTGCCTGTAGGTGTTGCTCTACCTTCAAGTGTAGAGTTAGTTATTACAGAAACAGACCCTTCTATTAAAGGGGCATCGGCAAGTGCACGTACTAAACCTGCAACGCTTTCTACAGGGCTAATTGTACAAGTGCCAGAACATGTATCTTCAGGAGATAAAATTAAAATAAATACTGAAGAGCGTAAATTTATGGGCCGTGCTGATTCTAAATAAATAGTAGGTATAGCGCTTAAAAATACAACTAAATAGTTACATTTGTTGCTTGGTATGAAACAATACATCCTTACTTACATGATTAGGAGAGGCTTGTGGTTCATAACGATAATCAAAATATTTCAGCTAACACTGGAAATAACAATGAAGATCATCATAATACCCAACAACAATTAACAGATGCGAATAAAGAAATCGCAGAGTTAAAAATGCAAATTGCATGGTTAGAGCGCTCTTACGAATAGTTTACTTAAATAATATAAGGCCAAGAAACACTTAGTTTCTTGGCCTTTTTTTTCTTCGAAGGCCTAGTTTTTCTATTATGCTTGAAGGGCATGGCTTTGGTTTTTCAATTGTATTCATAGAATAATAAGTGCTTTATGAAAGTTCTATGAATACTTACCGTTGAACTTTCTTTTACTCTTGGAGCATAAAGCTTGAATCGCTTCAGATTCTTAGTTAATGTTTATTATTATAATTTCATAAATTTCTCGTATCACTCAAGGTAAGCTTCCTGTCTATGAAACAGATTCATATCCCACTTGTTTTGCTCTTTATGCTGCTGTCTTTTATTTGTGTCAATGCCTGTGCTAACTCTACTAATGCCAATATGACTATTAATCTGGTAAAGGTTGATAAATCAGAACGAAAAATGTATTTGATGTCTGATAGTCAGGTAATTAAAGAATATCAGATAGCTTTGGGCGAACAGCCTAAAGGCCATAAGCAACAAGAAGGTGATCAGAAAACACCCGAAGGAAAATATATTCTCGATTATGAAAAAGAAAATTCAGCTTACTATCGCTCTATGCATATTAGTTACCCAAGTAAGTCAGACAGTGAAAAAGCTAAGAGACAGGGGATTGATCCTGGTGGCTTTATCATGATTCATGGTCAAAAAAATATGGCTGGTGAATTATCTAGTTTTCGAAAAAACTTTGACTGGACTGACGGTTGTATTGCTATTTCTAATGATGAAATGGATGAGTTTATGACATTAGTTTCAGTGGGGACTTCAATCCAAATAGAATGGTAGCCATTTCTTTATTAGTGGTTGTTTGGCCAAGTTATTTTAAAGGTCAATCCTTGGGAGGCAGTGTCAATTATTTCTATATCCCCTTTAAGTTTTTCTTTAACAATATTATGAACTATAAATAAGCCTAAACCGACGTTGTTAATTCTTTTTGTGGTATAAAAAGGTTCAAATATTTTGCCTTTTTCATCAATACTAATTCCTTGTCCATTGTCTGAATAGCAAAGTTCAATGCTGTCATTATATCTCGATATTTTTAAGTTAATTTCACCTTGATGATTTTCTGTAAAAGCATGAGTAATTGAATTCTCTAATAAAGTGGTGATGATTTGATCAAATGCCACTTCATAGCTCTTAATAATAAACGAATCACATTGAATATTAATTTTATGTGCTATTGAATAATTAATATTTAAAAATAGTTTAACAATTTGATTAAGGTAATGACTAAAATCAAATTCAGACAAAGCGTAATGGTTACTTTGGGCAGACACTGACTTGAAGTCTTTTACTAAATCAGCAACACGGTTTAAGTTTTTATTAACCATACTTGACGATTCATCCATGGAGGCTAAATAATGAGTAAAATCACTTTTTGTCATGGCATTTTCTATGAATAACTTATTGATTCTTTCACTGTTTTCATGAGCACATGAACTGCTGGTTATTGCCACGCCTAAAGGAGTATTAATTTCATGAGCGATGCCAGAAACTAAAACACCTAGTGCGGCAAGCTTTTCTGATTCGATCATTTTTTGTTGAGTATTTTTTAAGTCGGCTAGGTTTTGTTGCAATTCGTCCTTGGTAGAATTTAACTCTTTATTGGCTGTTTTAAGTTTTTTTTCAGAGATAATTGCCGGTTTAATGAAAAAAATATTAATGGTGAAATAACCAACAAACAGGCTCAGTAGCGCAAAGATTGATGCAAGATTATATAACATTGATTCTTCTAATGTTTTTTGCGTTAGTTTTTGATGTGAAATTTCATAAACAAAACGCCATGGCGCACTTTTTAATGAATACTCAAATATAAGGTGGTCAGTTAAGTTTTGTTGTTTATTGATGAAAGTATTATATAAAACCAGCTCTTGTTCATTTTTATATTTGATATTTGAAGCCGTTATGACAAGACCCTTTTGAGAAATCAAAAAAGAATTACCTGTGAGTATTGATGACTTTTCAACAAACTTATTGAGAAAAGTTAAAACAATATCAACACCAATAACACCGCTATAGTCGCCATTGTCATAAGTTGGAATTGCACAAGTCACCATCATGCCATTACCCGCTCTATCGAGGTAAGGGTCAGTCCAGAAGTGTCTTTTCTTAGGGTTTATTTTAGGTGAAGCAAACTCGTTATAAACTTCATAAGCTTGGTTAGTAAAACTTGCTAGACTATCAAAGTTTTTGATGATTTTTTCAAGGGAAAGAGTTGGATATAAAGAAGAAATACTACTGCGATTAGAAAGAAAATAACTCATGACTACGCTAGAGTTTCTTTCTTGTGCGGCAAGTTGGAAATCCTGCATATTGAGTGTTGCTACAAGTTCTTGCACATAATCTAAATCTAGTTCTTTAGTATTACCTGTGCTGAAAATGGTGTTTCTTATTGCATAAGAGCCAATGGAACCATCAACTTTAAATAGGTGGTAATCTTTATCTTCATGAACAATTGCTATTTTTTTAATGTCTTGGATATAATTTTTGAGTTCATCTGTGCTGATGTTTTTATTTATGTATTGATTAAATATATCCCTCATCACATAAACAAAGTCTGTATTTCTAATAATGGCTGATTCGAGCAATTGGCTTCGATCATGGAAGGCATCATGGTGTTGAGCAATAATTTTTTCTTTGGTGTTTACGTAAATAAAAACAGTAGCAATGACAATTATCACAACAAAAAATAAAAAAACAAGAAAAAAAATGTTCTTTCTTAATTGAGCTAAGGTCAATGTTTTCTTCATTTACTGCCTTTTAAATAGGTAAAAATTTAATCGTAACTCACTTTGAGTATTTTGAAAAAATGATAGCGTTTCTCTGTTTGAGTATCTTTTAAAGCGTAGATGTATCTAGGCAATAACACAATTTTTATCAATGAGGTTTACGTTCAGTTATACCAAATAAGGGTTTAGGTCATAAAGTTGTCATTGAAGTGTCATGGCATTGTCATCGTTGAATCTTACATTGAGCGAGTCTTAGATAAATATAAAAAATTAAAGAGGGAATATTATGACGATGTTTGATTGGTATGAAGAAGAAAATGACAACGAAGAAATTTCAGTTTTTGAACAACGGCAAAAAGGAAAAGTACGTAAGAGGAGGTGGCGAGAGATAGAAACCATTAAGGAAACACGCCGTTTAAAGCGTGAATTGTCAGAGCTAAATGTGCATTCATGGTTTTGATTTATTACTATCGGGCCAAACTACTATGCTAAGGGTTAATGACCAATTAACCCTTTGATATGGGCAACAACACTACGACCCAAAGCACTTAACGCATAACCGCCTTCTAATACTGATACTACTCGCCCTTGAGCATGTTCTTTAGCAATTGCTTTAAGCTCTTTGGTTATCCAAAAGTAATCGTCTTCAGTTAAACTCATGTGTGATATTTCATCTTCAATATGAGCATCAAAGCCTGCTGAAATAAATATCATTTGTGGTTTGAATTCACGTAATGCGGGTAGCCAACTTTCACTGATGGCTTGGCGAAAGTCATCCCCTTTAGTAGTGGCGGGTAAAGGAGTATAGATAATGTTTTTAGCGCTAGAGTGAAGTGTTTCTTTTGCTTCTTTTTCCGTTTCAGTGAATGGGTAAAGTGGGTATTGGAAACTTGAGAAAAATAAATAACCGTCTTTGTCAGCAACAATATCTTCAGTACCGTTGCCGTGATGGACATCAAAATCTACAATAGCAATACGTTCTAATTGATATTTTTCTTTGGCATAAGCGGCAGCAAGAGCGATGTTATTAAAAAAGCAAAAACCCATTGCTTGATTTTTTGTCGCATGATGCCCCGGTGGGCGAGTCGCACAAAAAACAGATGATACTGCCTCAGACATCACTAAATCTACTGCATCAATTGCCGCTCCTGCTGAATATAAAGCTGACTTTAATGTTGCTGGGCTCATTAAAGTGTCACCATCTATATTATAAGTGCCTTCTGTGGGGGCATTATTGAAAATAGACTCGACATACTCTTTATCATGGGCAAGGCAGAGTAATTCTCGTTTAATAGGTGTGGAGTCGTATTGGCGAATAACGTATTCAAGGCCACTTCGAATAAGCTGATCTTGTACCGCCGACATTCTTTTGGGGGATTCAGGGTGATGATCGCCCATATTATGTTCGCTACAACGATAATGTCCAATAACGCCTACAGGCATAAGAGTTCCTTTGTTTAGTTACTTTAGTCATTTTGCTACTTTAATTTGTTTTCATTAACTTTTAATAATTTCTGTTAAGGGTAATTCAAGTTCTACCTCATCCATATCTTCTGAATATTGACGAATAAAACCAGAGTTTTCAAAAACTCTTAGCATAGAAGCATTATCTCTTCTTACACAGGCAATAAGCTTATTTAAGCCACGAATTTTAGCTATTTTTGTCATTTCAGCCAATAAAGTACTAGCCATACCTCGACCACGTAAACTTTCTTTAATTACAAACGCGACTTCACCGGCATTAATGCTTTCGATGAAATAATAGCGGCCAACAGCTTGTATGACTTCACCTTTGTGTTTCTGCTGAGTAAAGCATAATGCTAAATCAGTATGTTGGTTAACACTGACTAAATTACAAGATTTCTCACGTGTCATTTGGGTTGCATGGTGATTGTAACGCATCATTAAGGTTTCTTTATTATGAGAATAGAAGAACTCCTGTAATTTACGTTCATCGGCTGGTGCTAAGGCGCGTAATATATAATTAACGTTAGCAAATGTGAACTTTTTCATTTCAACACTGCCAAGTTCAGGTACAGAGCTTGGTGAACTTTCTTGATACTCAGGCACCCAATAATGTTTGCGAACGTTAGCTAATAATTCATCTCTAAACTTAGGATGGGCGATACGAATTAACTCTAATGCGCGTTCTCTTATGCTTTTTCCTTGTAGTGATGCTATGCCGTATTCGGTAACTACATAAGCAACATGGCCGCGAGACGTTACCACACCACCACCTTCAGTGACATGAGAAACTATTCTAGATATTTTTCCATCTTTGGTAGTTGAGGGCAGGGCAATAATCGGTTTACCGCCCTTACTCAAAGATGCCCCCCGAATGAAATCAACTTGGCCGCCTATGCCACTATAAAACTCATAACCAATGGAGTCAGAAACCACTTGCCCAGTTAAATCGACTTCTATTGCACTGTTAATAGAGACCATATTATCGTTTCTGGCAATTTTTACCGGCGAGTTAACATGTTCAGAAGGGTAAAATTCAACATGGGGGTTACCATCAACGAAGTCATATAACTTTTGGCTACCCATACAGAAGGTAACTACTGCTTTACCTTTGTGGAAAGTTTTTTTGCGGTTATTAATTACCCCCTTAAGCATTAAGTCAATAACACCGTCCGAGAGCATTTCACTATGTATGCCTAGGTCTTTGTGATTGGCAAGATACTTTAAAACGGCTTCTGGAATTTTACCTATACCTATTTGCAAAGTTGAACCATTTTCAACCAGCATTGAAACATACTGGCCTATTTGCTCGGTAGCCTGATCCATTATGTTGATAGGAAGTTCTGGTAGGTCTTGCTCGACGTTAATAAATGCATGTATTTGGTTTAAATGGACAAAACTATGACCATTGGTACGTGGCATTTTAGGGTTTATTTGCGCAATAACATATTTAGCTGATTTTATTGCCGCAGAAACTATGTCAACACTAACGCCAAGGGAGCAGTAACCATATTCATCTGGGGGACTGACCATGATCAAGGCAACATCAAGTGGTAAAATATTTTCGTCAAAAAGTTTGGGGATATCCGATATAAAGCACGGTGTATAATCAGCCCGCCCTTCAGCAATCGCTTCTCTTATATTTTTACCACCAATAAAAAAGGCATTTACTTTAAACAAGTCTTGGTGTTTTGGCTCTGCCCAAATATTTTTAGATAAAGTAAAAATATGTACTGCTTCAATGTCGTGTAAAGTTGCACTATTGGCAATTAAATCATCTACAAGGGCGTTAGGAACGGCGGCATGTGAGCCAATAAAAATTCTATCGCCAGATTTTAAATAGTCACGCCAGTTAATTGTTTGGTGATCATTATTATTTTTTGTCATAAGAGCTTCTTTATTTGCTTGATTGCTTTAGTTGTATTTCTTGTGTTTGTTGTATTTATTATTGGCTTAATTTGTGTCATCAATTACTTCTAGTCTTTGCCTATCTTCCAGTATGCGCTGAATGGCACATTTTCTTTTGATCAATATCAACATCAAAAGCAAAAGTAATTAGGTTATAATTAACAGATTAATTTTAGTGTTATTTATCTTAGGAATGTCGTGTCAAAGCAAAAAATATTTATTATCGGTTTACCTAGAACATCAACTACCAGTGTTTGCCTTGCTACCCTTCAATTGGGCTTAAAAACGGCACACACCGCCTATACTCATCAAACAATGGAACAGGCTCAAGTTATTGCTGATACACCGATATTTTGTGATTACCAACAGCTTGACCTTCAACATCCTAATGCAAAATACATTTATTTAACTCGAAAACCTGAGCTGTGGCTGCCTTCAATAAAGCAATTACTACAACGAATGTATAAAAACTTACAGCGCAGTGATGGCGGCTTTAATCCTATATTAAAGCGTTGCTATAACACTGTTTTTTCGCCGTTAACTGAAGAGAACATTAATCAAGACAAGTTTTTGTTTAATTGCTATCAACGTCATTTACAAGCGGCGAAAGATTTTTTTATCGGCCGTGAGCAAGATTTGTTAATTATTGATGTAAGTCAGGCAAATAGCTATTGTGCTTTAGTCGAATTTTTAGCATTAAAAGACAATATAAATGAGAAACCAAATGAGCAGCAAGGTTTTGAACATATTAATATTGGCGGTAAAGTTACGGCTTGGAAAAAAATAAAGCACCCATTGAAAATTGAAGCAACTAAACGTGGCCGAGTTGACAAGGTCGATTGATTTGACTTTCCGGTCCTTAGAACATAAAAAACAGCTAGCTTTGCCATAGCTTTGACGGGTAAAATCACGTCATTAAATATTTAAAAAAAGAAAAATACTATGTTCGAACTTAAATACCAAACACCCTTTGCTTGGACTGAAGCCGTTTTAGCCGATTTTGATGCCTTTTTACAAGATCATGCTGCAGCAGAAAAAAAAGCCTCTGGTATGGCAATGTCGATGTTATCGCATTATCAAGACCGAAAGCGTTTAGTAAAAGAAATGACCGACTTAGCATTAGAAGAGTTGATTCACTTTAGGGAAGTGCTTAAGTTATTACAAGAACGTGATGTTGATTTATGTAATGACTCAAAAGACATATACATCAGGGATATTCGAAAGGTATTTAGAAATGGTCAAAAAGAATTTTTCCTCGACCGTTTACTCGTGGCTGCGGTTATCGAAGCTAGGGGATATGAGCGTTTTTCTTTAGTTGGCCAAGCGCTTGAACCGGGTAAATATAAAGATTTTTATGAGCAAATAGCAGCCTCTGAAAAAACACATAAAAACTTATTTGTAGAGCTGGCTTACGAATACTTTGAAAAGGCAGAAGTTGATAAAAGACTAGAAGAAATCTTAATTGAAGAAGGTGAAATTTGTTCAAAACTGCCATTTAGAGCTGCTTTACACTAAAGAAGACACCAAAGCCGGTATTAACGATGAAAAAACGTTTTAATAGTTTAACAAGCCAATTGGTCAATCAGCGCAGAGAAGTACATGAACTGTGTCGGCAATTTTCTCGTAGTCCAAGTAAAGGTAACTTAAAACGCTTAACACAGATATTTGCGCATTGCGGTGAGCAAGTGTTTATCGAGGAAGGCTTTTATTGTGATTATGGCGATCAAGTCTCACTGGGCGATCGGGTATTTATTAACATCAATTGCACTATGCTCGACGGCGGTAAGGTTAATATTGGTGATGACTGTTTAATTGGTCCTAATGTTCAACTTCTAACAGTAGGTCACGATATTGATGCCACGTTAAGACTTGAAAAGCATAATTATGCCGATGATATTATTATTGGACAAAATGTTTGGTTAGGTGCTGGAGTTATTGTACTTGCAGGCGTAAGTATTGGTGATAATAGTGTTGTTGGTGCTGGTAGCGTGGTTTGCAAAAATGTTGACGCTAATAGTGTATATGCTGGTAACCCAGCTAAAAAAATAAAATCACTTTAGTGAGTTAATTGAAAATAAAGCGGAAATAAAATGTTAGAAAGTGAATTAATTCTCAAAATTAAGCAAAAACCATTAAGCGTAAACTTTGAAGAGGTCATGCAAGTTATTCAAGATAACTATCAATATACACCTACACAGTTTATTAATGGCACAATAGAAAACCAAGCATCCACTAATGAAGGCTCGTGCAAGATATTTTCTTTCGCTAAATTACATGCTTTAAGCCAAGAGCAAACATTAAACTGTTTCGGTCGCTACTACCGTGAAGATGTCTTAAGAAACCCTAATGGCAAAGATCACGGTAATATTCGAAATTTTATCAACAGTGGTTGGGATGGTATTAAATTTTCATCCCTAGCGCTAAAGGCTAGTGATAAACAAATAGTTAATTAATCAATTAACATCTAGTTTATTTGCTTATTCACTTGCTTATCATATAGCTAAGCAGCCGTCGCTTCTTCTAATGCTTCATTATTAACAACAAAAGCTAAACCAAGTTTAACTGCTTTTGAAAAGCCCTCTTTTAAAACTGAATGATCTAGTGAACTTGAGTCTTCAATCGATTGAACTTCTTCAATCACAATTTTATCCCAGCCTAGATCATTGAGGTTTTTTTCTATTGCCTCTAGGTTATTTTCTAATGTTTCATCTGTTGAAAACATAGTGATGATATGTCTTTCATCTTGGTTGTATTGTTTACTTGCTGAAATACATTCTGCTGTGCCACTGATTATAAGCATGATAACTCCTTCGTTAAATTTTTTAGTGCACTGAATATCTTGATAATTTTTATAAACGTCAAAATATTGTTATGCAATGTTCATTCGTAACTAATTAAAGACTAATGCAGAAATTGTTCCAACTTTATAGTTGTGTGTTTTTAGTGAAGTTAACTAAATACTTTGGTCAAATTTACTATTTAATACTCTGGTAGCAATTTTGTCAGAGAGCTTGCATTTTAATTCATTGAATAATATACCTTTTTAAGTTGGATCATAACTTGCACATATAATCTTCTTAATTAAAACATGTTATGAATCAAATAAAACAACCAGCTTAAGGAAAAGAATATGAGTGTTGCCGTTGAAGACAGACCTATTGAAGCCGTTCGTGCTGAAGTGATTGATCAGCTCATTATGAATTACAGTCATGGCGAACTTTCTTACCAGGCCTTTGAGAGGCGATTAGATCAAGCGATGGAGTCTAAGTCGAATAAAGAATTAATCGAACTCACTGCTGACTTAGCCCTTAAAGTTGATAATGCTTATACTGAGTCAAAAAAACAAAATAACACTGCTAACTTTGTTCCTGGACATACAGAAGATGTAGAAACGATCGTCAATGTTTTTAGTGGATCAAATCGTGGTGGGGGTTGGAAAGTACCTAAAGAACTTAGGTATTATAGTATTTTTAGTGGCTGTGATATTGACTTTAGTGAAGCTCAGTTTAGCCAACCAATTGTTCGGATTAAGATTTTTAGCTTATTTAGTGGTGATACAATTTATGTTCCTGAGAATATTAATGTTGTTTCAAAAGCCTTTTGCATTTTTGGTGGGATAGATAACTCTGCACCTTGCACAAGTGCGAGTAACGCACCAACTATTATCATTGAAGGTATTGCAATTTTTAGTGGCGTAACTATTAAAGTTAAACGTACAATTAAAGAGCAATTTGTCAATTTTGCTGACAGCTTAAAAAAGATGTTTTCTTAGTTATTCAGCTAAGTAATAAGTCGGTCATAAGGAGAGGAGTGTTCATTTAAGCCTCTCTCTATAACCTTTAGAAGGTTAATCTTGCTGAGTTTGTAAACGGTAAAGCCATTTAGTGTATATATAAATACCTACAGCAGAAATAGCACCCACAGTCGCAATAATATACCAAGCATTACCAATACTGTTTGCTTGATACAAAATGTCGGTAATTTCTTGAGCCGGTTTGCCACTAAACTCAACTAAGCGATCAAATGCTTCACCCTGTTTTATCGCATCTATATCAGTTGATTTCATTCCCAAAGTTTGTAGATACTCTAATGATAAACGATCTTTAGAAGCATAAATATCATATAACCAAGGGCCAAACTTACCTTCTAAAGTCCAGCCGATGCCTTGAGGTAACATAACAAAGCCTAAATACATGGCTTTTTTATCTTTAGGCGCAATATTGCCCATAAACTCGCCCTTTTTGGGGCTTAATAACATCTCACCTAAACTAAAGACCGTTATTGCAATAAGTATGCCCCAAGCTGCAGGTGTAAAGCCGACAAAGAGCATTGCAACGACACATAAAATACAGCCAACTAGCATACTGCTTAAAATTCGGTATTTAGCTGTTAATGCTGCCACAATGAAACAAGTGGTTGCGATCATTAAAAAATTTATGCTCATTAGCGCTTCAGGCATTACTTTAGTGCCGGCATGGTTTAACCCTAACAAACCAATCCACAGTGGGTTATCAGTACCGCCTGTGCCAAAGATATCAGTGACTATTGTACTAGTATTTACCCAGTCTTCGATGTGTTTTGGTAGTACATCAAACATCGCATTAAATAAAAACCAAAAGCCTGAAAATGCAAACATGTAACCTAAAATTAGAGGTTTTTTAACTTCGTTAAGGGTATCGCGCCATAATGCTTTGGGTTTTACATTATCTTTTTTAAGTTGCTCATCTCTGCTCAGTCTTTCTTCTTTACCAGGCTCTTTATACATCAGTAAAAGAATAAAATTTAGCGAGATAATGGCTGCACAAGAATAAAATAAATGGTTCCAAGATAGTTGGCGAAGTTGTACAGCAATTAATGGTCCTAACCAACCCCCAATGTTAACCAGTTGATAGAATATACCCCAGGCCATAGTCGATGTTTCGCGTTTTACAGACTTGACCATTGTACCTTGTATGCTGGGTTTAAAAATACCAGTACCAAAAGCAAGAAACATTGCGCCTAAGGTAAAGCCAAGAAAGGTCGGTACTAATGCCATTGTTAGATAGGCGGTAATTTTAATTGCTGTTGAAGCGGCAATGGTTTCTTTATAACCTAATCTATCGGCTAAACCACCAGTAATAATTGGTACAAATGTTTGTGTTAAAGCAAAAATAAACATGATAGTACCATAATCGGTCATGCTTAAGCCTAAACCACCTTTAGATACCGCATCGGTAGCATACAAACTGGCACTGGCTTTAACGCCGTAATAAGCAATACGCTCAACGATTTCCATACCGCCGACTAGCCAAAATACGTAGCCAAGACTAAGGATTGAAGTCCACATGCCTAATTGTTTTACATTAGATAGATCATTATTTTCGTAGCTTGTCGTATCGACAGACATATCACTTGCCCTAATTGATGTTATGAATTTCACGTTAATATACGTGAAGATAAAAGGTGTGTATACAGTATACTTTGTCGTTGGTGATATAAGGAATATACAAAACAGCTAAGTGCAAGGATTGCACTTAGCCTTTTTACTTAATAAGTAAAAAGGCTAAGTGTTGTACAAGGTCTAACTAGACATAATTTTATCAAGTTGATTAATAATCGAAGGGTGATAGCCCGCTCGTGATTTATGGTAAATTTTACTGGCTTTATCATGATATCCAGCAGATTTAAGCTCATTATAAAGTGGACGAACAAATTTTCCTCGTCCAATACTCTCTAGGTATTGTTCGATGGCAGGTAGTGCTGCAACATAGTGATTTCTAATCGCAACCATAAACCAAGCAAAAGCAATTTCAGCATTAGTTGACTGGGTAAAATTAAAACGAGCATCTATTGTGGTTAATTGTTCGATGCTTAACTTAGTGGGTAGTGTGGTTAGAAAAAATTGCCAATGATGAACAGTCCAGCTCTCAGTCGATAATTCAGCCATGTCTACACCAGATAAAAATTGAGCTTGGGCAAGTTTAACTTTATCTAAACTGTCAGAGCTTGGTTCAGTAAACCACTCAGGCATTTGTACGCCATATACCCACTCTAATAATTCAGCTTCATTTATTTTATCACTGTGGTCTTTCAATAACGTCTGTTTAGCGTAGTTAACAAAGTCTTCAGTAGTAATAGCTTTGAAAGCAAAATGCTCTATATAAGTGAATAGAAATTTATCAAAAACATCACGGCCTAAGCGACGTTCAAGATCGTGAACAAACATTGATGCTTTATCATAGGTAAAACGGTCAAAGGCATCATTTGGATCGCCTTCTTGCACATTTGCCGTCACAGTTTGTAACTCAATAGACATGGTTAACGATTCTTCTGCAAGTCGACCATATTCTAGTACAACTTCAAGTTCAGCCATTTCCCTACCATAGATAGTCTCAACAATTCGATTCGTGAAATAAGTCGTGAAGCCCTCATTTAACCATAAATCACGCCAAGTGGCATTGCTGACCAAGTTGCCTGTCCAAGAATGAGCGAGCTCGTGAGCTACTGTAGAAACTAAACTTTTATCACCTGCTATAAGGGTAGGTGTCATAAAAGCTAAGCGAGGGTTTTCCATGCCGCCAAAAGGAAAACTTGGTGGCAACACTATCATGTCATAACGTCCCCAACGGTAAGGACCTAAAATGGACTCGGCAACATCAATCATTTTTTCAGTATCTTCAAACTCTTTTGCTGCCGACTCAAGCATTGCAGGCTCGGTATAAATTCCGCTTTGTTTACCGATGGATTTAAATGCTAAGTCACCACAAGCAATAGCTAATAAATGAGTCGGAATAGGCTGTGGCATATTAAAAGTAAAACTTCCATCTAAGGTTGATTCCGCTTTATTATCAGCACTCATTACTACACGTAAGCCTTCTGGTGCCGTGATAGTCGCGTTAAAGGTTACTCTTGCTTTTGGGCTATCTTGTAGAGGGATCCAGCTACGGGCATTAACCGGTTGTGATTGGCTAAAAAGGTAAGGATGTACTTTGCCCAACGTTTGTCTTGGTGTTAACCACTGAAGGCCTTCAGCAAATTCACTTGTTTGGTAGCTAATTTTAATTTTCTTGTTAGATGCGGGAGTTGAAACGGTAAGTTTTTGTCCTAAAATATCATCGTTTTCTGACAATAGGTATTCTAACGAATTGCCAGTTTCATCTTCAATTTTCTCAATTGTTAATTGACGAGTATCTAGAATAACTTGAGTAAAAGTTTGTTCAGTTTGGCTTTGTAAACTGAGTTCAACACAACCTGATAGTTGTTTTGTTCCAAAGTTAATGGCTAAGTTTAGATCAAAGTGAGTAACCTTAACGTGCTCTGTGTTAGCGTATGAGTGATAATCTTTATTAAGATCAAAGTCTTTTTTTATTGTCTGAGTCATTTATAACATCCAAATACAAACTGTATATTTTATACTTTTAATGATATCTGGTTTGAAGCAACAATTGTAGAGAATTTAAATCTTTCAGTTATTTGTTTTTGACTATAATCGAAAGTACGGAATAAATTTAACAATGATAAATATAAGGAATGTTGATGCGTTTTCTTTCTCGTCGATTGGTTATGCCTAGTGATTTAAATTATGCTAACTCACTTTTTGGTGGCCGGGCTTTAGAGTGGATTGATGAAGAGGCTGCTATTTATGCTATTTGCCAACTCGATAATAATTGTTTGGTGACAAAACATATTGGTGAAATTAGTTTTGAATCTCCTGCACTACAGGGCGATGTCGTTGAGTTTGGCTTAGCGACTAAAAAAGTTGGAAAAACATCTATCACCATCACATGTCTAGTGAGAAATAAGGTGACGAAAAAAACGATTTGCTTAGCTGACGATATTGTTTTTGTACAAGTTGACCCTGAAACTCGTTTACCTAAGGCCCATGGTAAAACATTGAAACTATTACAGAGCCTATTAGAAGACGATATAAATCTTTAGTGGGTAAATGACTCCTGCATTAATCGCCATTGATTAAAAGCACTATCAAGCTGATTTTTTATTATTTGTGAGCTATTAATGTTTAATGCCATGCAATGATTTTGTCCATTATTCAATTCAAATAGGGTCTGCACTTTAGTTAACTCTTTATCCATATCTGCAAATCTAAAAGTTAAAGACTCTTTAGTTTGAATAATAAAATCAATATTGCCGGTAAATAGCTTATTAATGTTGTTTATTTCATTGTTTGCTAAGTAAAGATTTTTTCCTTCGATAAAGCCTGCATTCAGTAAAAATTGATGGTTATTGCCATTTCTAGTAATACCAACTCTGTAGGATTTTATTTGTTCAATTGAATTTACTTTAATATTTGAGCTTTTAAGGCTAAAAATAAAGTTTTTAGCCTTAGGGCTGATAGGACAATACCAATGAAATAGAGGCTCACGGTCAACTGTTTTTAAAATAGAGTAGATTAAGACGTTTTTTTTACTTTTAGCTATTTTGAAACTACGGGCCCAAGGATAAAGGGTAATTTGATAACTTAATGAAGTTAGCGCTAAAACCTCTTTCACACTTTTTGTTGCAGTGCCAACAATAACTCGTTGCTTGTTGTGGTAATTAAAAGGAGGCCAGTTTTCAGTTATTACTGTTAGATTCTCTGCTGATAATTCAACAGAATAAAATGAACTGATTAAAATTAGCCATGTTAATTTCATAAAATACTCAGAAAAATGTTCTTTCTTGAGTATATTAGATAATTAGTATTTTGCTCGGTGGATATATAATACCAAGCGGATTAACTCTCCTTAAGGGAGTCATGAATTAGCCCTCTTGGTATATGTTCAACACGTTTGGTTGAAGATTTTCTTTTTGATTCTGCTTTTTACTTGTGATGATAAACCTAAGGTTAATAACATGGCTGAGATGCTTGCTACAATCATAATTGTTTTTACTATTTTAGCGCCGGTAAAGAGCACCAGTAAAATTAATAAAGCAACATAAGCTAGTCCCATCATACCGATACACAAACAAAAGCCTTGTATTTCTTTATTCATTATTACTCTCCAAACTTCGATAATTTAACTCTAGCATTAATTTTATGTCAAACAAACATGCAAACGTTACAAAAGATTGCACCACACAGTATTGTGATTAACCGCATGTCGTTTTACACTATTGTTTTACCATTGCATAAGTAACCGTTTACATGTCATCTGATACATTAGGCAGCAGTTTAAACTATAAACAAAAAGAACAAGGTTATCGCGACAGGGCTTTAAAGTTATACCCTTGGGTATGTGGTCGATGCGCTCGTGAATTTGTTTATTCAAATATAAAAGAATTAACGGTTCACCATATTGATCATGATCATACTAACAACCCAAACGATGGAAGTAATTGGGAGCTGCTATGTATATATTGCCATGATAATGAACATGCCAAGTATACAGAACATGCTAATTATCAAACCGAAACCCAAGCAGGATCTGTTGAACAAGAATCGGCAACGTATAATCCATTCGCTGATTTAAAATCAATGTTGAAAAAGTAATCTTGAAATATTAAATTTTGTCGCCATTGTGTTCTTTAGTAAATATAAATAATTCACTAATAAATGGTTAGCGTTTAATGAAACTACAGTTTCTACGACTTTTTCTTTTATTCATCAGTGCCGTATCTTTACACGGAGCCAGTGCGGCTCCGTTAGAGTCTGTGCTTGAAAAAAAACATACCCTAGAAGCGCCAAGTAAAAATCAAAGAACGCTTGAACATTTATTAATCGAAGTTAAAGCGCGATTAGTTGTTCAATCACAGTTTGTTTCAACGCCAAAAAGTCCATTTTATCTTGATTATACTGCTTTAGCTTATCCGTTAATGTTGATTGAACTTGATTTGCGAACACAGGTAACTTGGTATCAGCAATCGCTAATCACTTTAAATAACATTCCACTGTTAACTATTAATCAACTTCCACAATACAGTCAATCACCCCCTTCTAAGCCTTATTCCATCTGTTAATAATAACAACTAAATTAAATAAACTTTGGCATTTTTATGTCTCAAATACAGTAAACAACTTAAAAATTGGTGAGATAAACTGATTTTTATTTCGTGGTGGATAGATTATGGAATTTCCAATTGAACTAATGGTAGCTTTTATACCTTGGATTGCATTTTTAGTGTTTAGCATTGCTATGGTAATGTTAGGAAAAGTATTACTTTTGTGGGCTAAATATCGTAAAGCAGGGGCAATTGTTTTTGGCGTTTTAGTGCAAATGTTCACTCCTGACCCCTTTGTTCAAAGAACGATTGAAACGATGGTTATTGAAAAGAAAGTAGTGAAGAAACACCAGGGAGAAAGCTGCGAACCGAACAGAAAAAAGGTTTAAATGTTTTCATTTAAAGTCAACCCAGTAAGATCTATTTTACTGGGTTGTCTGAGTTGATTAGCCTGACTTTACTTTATGGTTAAAGTGCTGCGCAAATATCATCAATTTTGCAAGTGATTGCCCATACTTTTTTATAGCCTAAACGGGTTAGTTGCTCAGCAGCAAAAACAGCTCTAACACCAGATGCACAGTGAATAAATATTGCTTGGTTAGCATCAGGGTAAAGCATCGACACTTTCATCTCTAATACTCCTCGAGGAATATTAACCGTGCCAGTGGCTGATTTTTCGTTCACTTCTCCTGGCTCTCTAACATCAATAATAACGCCTGATAGCTCTTGGCATTTAACCGTTGCTTGTGCTGCGGTAAGTAAGTTTACATTTTGTTTTATCTGACTAACTAAGTCGGGAATTTTGATTAACATAAGTTATCCTTTATGAATTTTCGTTATTTGATTATTAGATTTTATATATTAGCCTTTACTAATTAAGTAATCAATAATAAACTGAACAGCAAATAACACTAAGTTAGGCTCACTCCATGGATATCAATCCCAAAGAATTAAGCAAAAATGCAGAAGACATTGCGTTGTTATTAAAACAACTGGCTAATAAAAATCGCTTAATGATTTTGTGTTGTCTTGCCGATCAAGAATTGTCTGTTGGCGAGCTAAATGATCAAATTGATTTATCACAATCTGCTTTGTCACAACATCTCGCTAAGTTAAGGGATAATCAATTAGTAACAACCCGCAGAGAGTCTCAAACTATCTTTTATCGTGTTGATAACCCTAAATTAAAAACGCTATTAACCACATTGCATGATACCTACTGTCAACAAGCATAAGTAAGCGTTATGTAAGACACAAAAAATAGGTAAGTAATACATTTCACTAAGATTTTAAGTAATACATAGACAGGCAAATTTATGACCAATACCAACTTTACTGCAAGATTAATTCGCTCGGTTTTATCGAGTAAATTGCCGATAGCTATACTGCTACTGTCGGTTTTTGCAGGTGCTGTGGCACTCAAATTTACTGCCAGAGAAGAAGAGCCGCAAATTGTGGTACCAATGATTGATGTGATGGTGACATCAAAAGGGGTTAATGCTCGTCAGGTTGAGCGATTAATTACTACTCCTTTAGAGAAGCTATTGTCGCAAATAGCAGGTGTAGAGCATGTTTACTCTGTAACCACTAATGGGCAGTCAATAGTGACTTTACGTTTCTATGTTGGTGAAAATCGTGAGCAGGCTATTTTAAATACTCACAATAAATTGATGGCGAACGAGAATACCATGCCGGCCATTGTTGATAATTGGCTCGTGCGTCCTCAAGAAGTAGATGATGTGCCTATCGTAATGTTGGGGTTGTGGAGTGATGATCCAGAAAAAACTGATGATTTTGCATTACGCCGATTAGCACAAGAAATAAGTACCGTATTACAAGGAATTGAAGATACTAGCGAAGTTAATATTATTGGCGGTCGTCCACGTGTTGTACAAGTTAACTTAAACCCTGAGCAACTTTCAGCTAGAAAAACCTCTATTGCCGAGGTTTTTAGTGCAATTCAAGCATCAAATGTTTTACACCATCAAGGAAATTTAGCACTTAACCATCAATCAATTCGTTTTGAAAGTGGTGATGTATATCGCTCGATTAAGGAGCTTGAGCAAACCCCAATTAATGTGATTGATGGTAGTGTAGTTTTACTTAAAGATGTGGCGACAATTGTTGATGGTCCTGATGAGGCCAAATACTATACTTGGATTGATTTTGCTCAAGGTCATCAACTTTTTAAAGATAAATCAGCCGATAAAAATATCACTAATCTACCTATAGTTACCATTAGTGTTGCAAAACAACGTGGCAGTAACGCGGTTAATGTCTCGAAAAACGTGCAAGTGAAAATGCAGCTTCTTAAGGATAAAATGTTACCGAAGAATGTGCATATTGAAATCTTGCGTGATTATGGTGAAACCGCAAATGAGAAAGTTAATAATCTCACGACAAGTTTAGCCTTTGCGATATTTACTGTCGTTGTTTTTATTGGCGTATTTTTAGGTTGGCGAGCAGCGATAGTTGTAGGTCTTGCGGTGCCTATTTGTTATGGAATTACCCTTGCAATAGATTTAGCGTTTGGCTATACCATCAACCGTGTAACGCTTTTTGCTCTTATTTTATCTTTAGGTTTATTGGTTGACGACCCTATTACTGGGGTTGATAACATTGAGCGTTATTTAAAGCGTGGTAAAGATAATTTGAAAGATAACTTTACAGAGAGCATTGTAGGGGCAATAAATGAAATTCGAGTGCCATTATTATTGTCGACACTCGCCATTGTGCTTGCATTTGCGCCTTTAGCGTTTATCACCGGAATGATGGGACCTTACATGGCTCCCATGGCATTTAATGTGCCGTTAAGCGTAATGGTAAGTACAATTGTTGCTTTTTTTGTGACTCCATGGCTTGCTACTAAATTTTTAAAGCCATCACCAATTAATAGTAGCAATACAAATAACGGGCAAGCCAGTCAATCATCAGGATTTGATACTTTTTATCGTAAAGTTCTTAGCCCTTTACTTGAAAACCGAACCAAATCAAAATTTGTTCTCCTTGGTGTTTTTATCGCCTTTGTTGCTGCTGCAATGCTACCAGTTATGCGCCTTGTTCCATTAAAGCTTTTGCCTTTTGATAATAAAAATGAAATTCAAATTATTATCGACATGCCCGAAAGTACAACGTTAGAGCAAACAGCGGCCTTAGCTAAAACCATTTCAGCTAAGGCCCAGTTGATACCAGAAATCAAAGCGATTTCGGCTTATGTTGGTATTGCATCGCCCATCGATTTTAATGGTTTAGTTCGTCAGTATTACCAACGTCAAATGCCTAACACAGCTGATTTACGCATTACTCTAATTGACAAAGGTGAGCGTGAACATCAATCTCATGGGGTGGTGCTTAGGTTAAGAGAGCTTTTATCACCACTAAATGTAAATGGCGCACAAATAAAAGTGGTTGAAGTACCGCCTGGCCCGCCAGTGATGAATACTTTAGTTGCAGAGCTTTATGGCAATGAGTTTACCCCGTATGAAAATATTCAACAGTCGGCAACTTTAGTTAAAAATCGTTTATCTCGCGAAGCTATGGTGGTTGAAATTGACAGTAATGTTGAAGATGAGCAACAAAGGTTACGGTTTATTACCGATAAAACCAAAGCGGCACTGTCAGGGATTTCAACCGACGATATCAATCAAGTTTTAACGGTTGCCAATCAAGGTCGTATTGCAAGTTTTATGCATGAAGAAAATGAAGCATCACCACTAGCAATTAAAGTACAGCTGCCCGTTGAGCAACGAGAGAATTTACAAGATTTTTACCGACTATCAGTTAAAGGACGAGCTGGGGTAGTACAAACCACTACACCGCAAGGGATTGATATTGCTCCACAATCATTAGTTGCATTGGGCGAGCTTGGCTCATTTGAACAACAAACTAATGATAAAACTATCTTTCATAAAGACTTAAAGCCTGTGGTTTATGTTATGGCTGAAATTTCTGGTCGTACACCTGGTGAAATTATTGCTGATGTAGCGACTGATTTAACTTATTCAGACATTAATAGTAACCATATTGATGAACTTATTGCCCAAGATAAGGCTAAAGCAAGTAAATCATTGGAGGCAACAAATTGGCAAACCCGCACTTTCTTAACCTCGGGTGGTGGCGATGAATGGGCTTTACCTGAAGATATCAAATTAGTCTGGAGTGGTGAAGGTGAATGGCGCATTACTATTCGAGTTTTTAGAGACATGGGCTTAGCGTTTGTTTTTGCACTTGTTGGTATTTATTTTGTTTTGCGTATTCAAACGGCTTCTACCGCATTATCTCTTATTATTATGTCGGCAATTCCATTAACGGTTATTGGTATTATGCCCGGATTTTTTATGCTTAATCAGTTTGGTGAGCGAGAAATTGCCGGTGCACCAGAGCCGATATTATTTACCGCAACCGCCATGATCGGGATGATCGCCTTAGCGGGTATTGTCGTTAGAAACTCACTTATCTTGGTCGAATTTATTACTCAAGCGAGAGCACAGGGGGCAGCGATTAAAGAAGCATTACTTCAAGCTGGCGCCGTTAGGATGAGGCCGGTATTACTTACCGCCGGAACAACTTTGTTAGGTAATCTAATTATTACTTTAGACCCCGTATTTAGTGGTTTAGCCATTGCTATTATTTTTGGCATTATTTCATCAACGGTATTTACTTTGTTTGTTGTGCCTATCGTTTATTTATTGGTTTTTGATAAACCAGCGACGACAGGGGAATAAACAATGACAGTAGACTCAACTAAAACTCAAGTTACTCAAAATACGATGCTAGCTAAAACAATAGCCACATCACAGAAAAATAAAGTGGGAAATAATATGGAAAAATCATGGGTAAATAAAATAACGCTCCCACTAGTTACTTTAGCTGGGTTGTTGTTAAGCGTTGCTTGGCTTGCCGGCTTATTTGATGACAAAGTCGCGCCAAGTACTGCAGAGCCACAAGTAAAAAATCATAAAGATATTTATACGGTCACACTACAAAACAAGAGGGTATTTGAGCCAATTGCTGCCAGTGTTACTGCTAAACAGGCAAGTATTATCTCGTCACGGCTATTAGCACGCATTGATGATATCTCAGTAAGAGCTGGTGATACTGTCAAAGAAGGACAATTGCTGATTAAATTAGAGCAGTCAGATCTTCAGTCACAAGTATTGCAGGCAAAAGAGCAAGTAAACGTTATATTAGCTCGTCATGTTGAAGCAAAGAAAAATTATCAACGGTCAAAAGAAGTCCACAGTCAAAAGCTTATTTCAGATGTTGAGTTAGACAAATCTAAAGCTGATTTTGATGCATTATCTGCAGAGGTAAGCACCGCAAAACAAGCATTTAAACAAGCGAAAACCACGTTAAGTTATACTGAACTTAGAGCGCCGATGAACGGAAGGGTAGTCGACCGATTTGCCGAGCCTGGTAATACGGCTCAACCGGGTAAAAAACTACTGTCAATCTACAACCCGTTATCGCTAAGAGTTGAAGGACAAGTGAGAGAAGCACTAGCACTGACTTTAACTCAAGGCCAAACCATTGAAGTACAATTACCAACATTTGATAAAACCCTTCAAGCACAAATAGAAGAAATTGTACCTGCGGCCAATACGGGATCTCGCAGCTTTTTAGTGAAGGCCAGCATTAAGTATCAAGAGCAATTATTACCAGGCATGTATGCCAGAATGCTAATTCCAGCGGGTAGTGAAGACGTGATTTACCTGCCTAAAGATCGAATTGCTAAAATAGGCCAGTTATCGGTGGTTTGGGTTAATGAAGCTGGTGTTGCTCAACGCCGGTTTGTCCGTTTAGGAAAAGAAACAGCTGATGGCTTAGTTGCCATTATTTCAGGGGTAGAAGTTAATGATAAAGTACTAAAAATACCTTAGCTGCTCTTTCAGCTTGCATCACTTTAGTAGGTAGTAGTGGTGCAAGCCTGTTAAATTAGCTTGATCAGTAGACTCGCCCATGACTGATTCAGTGGTAAGTTACTGTCGAAAGAAAGGTAAGTGCGGCAATACACACTTTCCAATGGCGATAAATTATTTTAACTTTAGAATTATACTTGTCGATTAAGTGGTTCAATAAGTCAACTCTTCATCTTTTTTATGCAGAGTCAAACTTACATTTTTTTACGTTACGCAGACGTTACTTTACATTCCATTGGTTATTATAATTAAGCAATTTACTTATTAGGAAAAACCAATGAAACTCAACAAAAAAATCATTTCAGTATTAGCATTAAGTGGTGTTATCGCTTTTTCTGGGGTTCAAGCACATGAACGTCATAGTGGTGAAAATAAATTAGAGCGCTTAGCAAAATACTTGGACTTAACAGCTGAGCAGCAAAGTAATATTTCGGCAATTATGGATGAATTTAAAGGGCAACATATACGTCCAGATCGCGAAGAAATGAAAACAAAAGTGCAAGATATGAAAGCACGTTTTGCAAGTCTAATGGCTGAACCTATTTTAGATGAAGCGCAGATCATCACTGAGCTTGAACAACGTTCAATGAAGAAGAATGAAATGATGCTTAATAAAATTAAACTGCAACATGCTATTTATCAGCAATTAACGCCAGAGCAGCAGCCATTATTCTTAGAGAGTATACAAAAGATGATGCGTAAAAAAATGGGGAATATAAAGGAGCGCATGAGATCTTAGTCAATTCGCTATTTAGCTTCCTGCAAAAAGCACTATAGGGTAATCAATATCAGATAGTGCTTCAATTAAATACTCCCTTTTTCCGCATTTTATTATTTGCCTATGAAGATTAAACAGGAAGTCGTCATTCCCGAAGTGTTTTATCGGGAATCCAAGTTTTAAGGCAATGGTTCTTCGACAAATAATCTCGAAGATGACGCTTATAATGAGAGCCTGAGGCAACTACATAACCATGTAATAAAAAGGAAACCACACGATTAAAAACTAGTGGCTAGTACCTTTCTCATAATTTATCTTGTTATAAACGTTGTATTTGCCTGAAGGCTTTTTCATTGGCATTCGTTTTACTATTTCTAAGGTTTCAGCGTCATAAACAATTAACTCACCGTCTACATCCCAAACACTCAATAATACGTATTTCCCATCTTTGGTGAACTCTACGTGGGCAGCGTTTTTACCTGGTGATGGAGCAATAGTTTTGACAATTTCTAAGGTACTTTTATCAATAACATGCACTTTTTCATTGTTTGGACCAAAAAATACATCCGCCCATGCATATTTTGACTTGCTGTGGCTGCGCATAAAGAAACCCGGACCTTCAGTTTTAATTTCTTTAACTACTTGCCAATTTTCCATATCAATGACAGTAATTTTCCCTTCTTTGATATTAGGTGAGGCAAATATTTCCTTACCCTTGTAATTCCAAGTGATTCCTGAGCCTAAATGCGGCATACCGGTGAGTTCGATGGTAGCAACTTTTCTCTTTGCATCTAGGTTGATCACCTGACCATTATGGCTGTTACGCGCTGTACCAATTAGGTTGATGTAATCAGGGTCAAAGAAAAAGTCGTCTAAATAGTCTTTAGTTGTTATACGCCTAACAGGGAAGGGCTCGGTGATTTTCCAGTTTTCAACCTTGCCTTCACCGCCGTCTTTACGATAATCGTGTGCCCAACCTTTATATACTTCAACACCGCCTTTGTCAGAATAAGGAATTTCCCATACTTCTTTTACATCTTTTAAAGCAACAATAAAGCTATGACGAGGTGGTGCATTATAAACTGCACTAACACGTGAGCTTTTACCACTTTTATCAGCAGTTGGAATTGATTTGATCGGTTGCAAGGTTTGTGTATCCAAAATAACAACATTATGGGGTAAGTAGTTACCCACTATCGCGTATTTCCCATCTGAAGAAATTGCTAAGTTTCGTGTATTAATGCCGGCTCGAACCTCTACAACAGTTTTCATATTGTAGATATCGTATTTACTGATCCAACCATCACGTGAGGCGAAATAAACAAAGCGACCATCAGGAGAATACTTAGGTCCGCCATGTAGTGCAAAACGAGTTTTAAAACGGGTAATAGGCTCAAATGTATCGCCATTAAGTAAAGTGGCACTGTGATCGCCTAATTCAACAACAATAAAAAGATTCATGAGATCAGCATCAAATACGGGTTTATCACCAAGTTTTGATTGATCAAAGTGCTGAACATGACTTGCTTTAATATCTGCTATCGACCATTTAGGCGTTTCTTTTGCTGGGGTATAAATATAGTCAACTAAAGCATCAACTTCAGCTTTATTCAATTTCTGAGCATAGCTGGGCATCTGTGTTGCTGCGCGGCCTTCATTGATTACCTTAACCGCTTTATTTTTTCTTAATCGCGACAGGTTTTCAGGAAATAATGCGGGTCCCATACCACCCATACGGTTTTCGCCATGACACTCTTGGCAATGCTCGACATACAGCTTAGTTGTGCTAGTTGGTTGGACAGCACTATTTTCAGTAACGCTACTTTCAATAACGCCACTTCCTGCAATGCAAGTGAATGAAGCAGCTGAAACTAACATTAAAAATGTCTGTTTTATTGGTGAGAGCCTTTGGGTTTTATTATTAAATTTCATTTGCTTCATTCTTTTATCGTATTTATCTTAAGCTTCAGCTTTAATTAGGACTTCTTTGCCAAGCTGGTACTCGCTTGCTTGTAAAAAGCCAGGCGTTGATAACGTTTGCTCAGTTAATTGATTAACGACTTCGCCAATGACAATCAAGGTAGGTGGCGTTATTTTATGCTCAATCACTAGCTGCTCTAGATTTTCAAGCGTGCCACGATAAACTTGCTGCTCAGGTTGTGTTCCTCGGCGAATAAGTGCTGCGGGAGTATTCGCAGCTCGACCATGGCTAATTAATTGCTCGGTAATTTTAGGCAGGGTATTAATGCCCATATAAAACACTACGGTTTGGCTCGCAGAGCTTAAGCTTTGCCAAGGTAAATTTAGTTGACCATTATTTTGAATATGACCAGTAATAAAGGTACAACCTTGAGCCACCCCACGGTGAGTTAGTGGAATACCTGCATAAGTAGTGCAGCCTGACGCCGCTGTGATACCGGGGCATATATGACAACTAACGCCGTTTTCTAATAAATACTCAGCTTCTTCACCGCCGCGACCAAAAATAAACGGATCGCCGCCTTTTAAGCGTAAAACGCGTTTACCTAATTTAGCTTGGTCAACCAATAGTTGATTAATTTTATCTTGTGGAACACAGTGTTTGGCTTGTTCTTTACCGACATAGAGTTTTTCAGAGCCTTCAGGCAATAGCGCTAATATTTCATCACTGACTAAGCGATCGTAAATGGTAATGTCAGCTTGTTGAATAAAGCGTAACGCTCTAATGGTTAGTAGTTCAGCATCTCCTGGTCCTGAGCCAACTAAGGCTACTTCGCCGCCATTTAAATTTGCTTTACTTACGCCAACTTGAGTATTAGTTGTTAATGAGTTTTGCTCTACTTGGTTTTCTTTTTGAGGTTCTGTTTGAGCCAATTTGATAGTCATATCAACACGCCTTTTAAAATTTTAATAAAGAAAAAATGTATAAAAACAAGATTGTTTGTTTAAAGCTGTAGCACGGGTATTTCACGATTAGCATCAGAGTTAACCGCTAAACCAATTTCATCATCATCTAAATAACAGCCAGGGTCTTCAGACCAAGCATCACCTGTTTGTGCAAACGCACGGGTGCGGGTATTACCGCCACAAATATTTAAATATTGGCAAGCTTTACAGCGGCCTTTTACCGGACGTGGACTTTGCCTAAAACCTAGCATTAGTTCGTCTTGAGTATTTTGCCAAACGTCAGAGAACTTCTCTGTTTTTACATTACCTATAGGGTGGTTCCACCAATAACTATCAGGGTGAATAGTACCGGTATTATCAATATTAGCGACATTAACACCAGAGGCATTGCCGCCCCAGTTTATGAGCCTTTGTTCTAAGTTTTTTACTCGCTGAGGATGTTGCCCGCCAAACTTTTTAATTGCCCACTGCAATAAAAATGGGCCATCGGCATCGTTATTACCGGTAACAAAGTCAGTATCCACACCTTGAGATATATGTGACCAAGCGCGCTCATATAATAACTCCATCGCATCTTTAGTCATTTTAAACATTGCATCGTTTTCAGCACTACGTTTACCACGGCCTGAATAATTTAAATGGGATAAATAAAACTTATCCACTTGATATTCTTCCATTAAATCAAGCATTGCAGGTAAATCTTTAAAATTGTCTTTGGTCAAGCAAAGGCGCATTCCTACTTTTATGCCTGCTTCTTTGCAAAGTTTAATGGCGTGCATAGAGGTTTTGAAACTGCCTTTTTGACGACGAAAATCATCATGAAACTCTTCTAGCCCATCAATACTAATGCCAACGTATTGGTATTGGGCTGCTTTGATTTGTTCAATATTAGACTCATCAATTAAGGTGCCATTAGTTGAAAGTGCAACATAAAACCCTTTTGCTTTGGCATAAGCGGTTATTTCAAAAATGTCTGGGCGTAATAAAGGCTCACCGCCAGATAAAATAATCACAGGGACATGAGCGACTTTTAAGTCGTCAATGGTGGCTTTTATTTGCTCAGTTGATAACTCATCTTTAAAGTCAATATCTAAAGAGGTTGAATAGCAGTGTCGACATTGTAAGTTACATCGTCTGATTAAATTCCAAATCACTACTGGACCTGGCATTTTTCTTGCCTTTAGTACGGGAGAGTCATCTTGCATGGTTTTTAATAGTTGAGATATTCTAAACATTTTGTTCACCGTCTTTTTGAGAGTCTTGCTTTTTTAGTCGTAAACCTGTTTTCTTTAATATTTGAGTACTAATTAACATATCGTTTGTTTTAATGTTTATATTAGTGTCAGCTCTTGGTTTACCATCAATTTCTTCCTTGCTGCGATCTTGCAATACATCGACTAATAAATCTTTGATTTGATCGCGGTATTTATCGATTTCTTCAGGTGTTTTTCCATGCACCATGGCAAATAAGTTGTAATTCCATTGGGGCAAGTGCCGTGGTCTCAAATAACAGTGGCTCACAAAGGGTAATTTACCAACAGCATTACCAAATTTTGATGCATGCTCATCTTTTACATCCCAAACTGTCATGCCGTTAAATTTATAACCAAGCTTATAATGGTTAGGCACAGCAGCGATTCGTCTGATAACACCGCTCTTTAGAAATTGGTCTGTCATGGCTAAAACTTCTTCAACACTGATGTTAAGTTCAGTTGCTAACCAATCATAAGGTTTAGGGATAAGTGGTAAACCATTTTGGGTCAACAAAATATATTGTCTTTGTAGCTCACTCAACTCAGGCTTTTTAGAAACCGTTACTGGCTGTGCTTTAGCGTGTGACTTATACTGGGAGATAGAGGCCGACATAGAACTCCTCCAATTTTGGTGTATTTAAAACGTTTAGTTGAGTTTCTTGCTCTATTTCATCAATAACCTCATCAATTTCTTGCTGAGACTCTGTAGCAATAACAAACCACATATTAAACTTGTTGTTTCGTTTATAGTTATGAGCAATTTGTTCAAATTTATTCACGGTTTTGGTTACTTCTTCAAAGCGCTCTTCTGGTACTGCTAATGCAGATAAAGTAAAAGCACCACCAAAACAAGCAGCGTCGTACATAGGTCCAAAGCGTGATAAAATTTTATGGGATAGTAGGTTCTCAATTTTTTCAATCACAATAGCTTCTGTGCTATCAACTTCATCGGCAATAGCAGCAAATGGTGATCGACATACAGGTAAGCCATGCTGTAATAAGTTGATTAAAGTTTTATCAAGTTTGTCTAGTTGATATTCTTCATTTACCTTTGTTGTATTTACACTGCTCATCTGCTTTCCTTTTGCAGTTCATTAGCTATATTTTTATCCACTGTTTGATATCGAGCACCATTTTGTTTGTAAGCTTTATAACTAAAAAGTACATCTTTTTCGGTAGACACTAACGCTAACTCTTGTGTGATGGTTTTAATTTGTAATTCTACTTCTGTTCGGCTTTTACCGTGAATCATGCAAAATAAGTTATAAGGCCATTCGGGAAGGCGGCGAGGCCTGCGATAACACAATGATATTTCATCGCGTTTAGATAAACGGCCAGCAACAGCATCTACGTCTTTATCAGCAATATTCCATACCACCATGGCATTGGCGATATAACCAAGTTGCCTGTGTTTAACCACTAAGCCAAAGCGCTTAATTAAGCCTTCTTGTTGCCAAAGGGATATTTGGGCAATAACTTGGCTGTACTCAATGTTCATTTGGTTGGCTATTTGATGATAAGGCATAGCAACAAGTGGCAAGCCTTTTTCTAAAATAGTTCGCAATGATAATTGCTGCGCTAACGTTAATTTTTCAGAAGACTTGACTAAAGTGTCGACCAACAATGGTTTAGTTTTGCTTTCAACAAGTACTGATTGAGGTTTATTAACACCCTTGAGTTTGTTTTCATTCTCATCGCTATTAGAGAAGTTAATATTGAAGGATAAATCGATGTGATAAGACGCTTCCATCGGTAATACCAAGACCTTAAAACCGGTTGATTTGTCGATGTCAGTTAAGGCTTTGTTTAGCGCAACAAGATCTTTTGCCGTAACAACAAACCATAAATTGTAATGATGTTCGCGAGCATAATTATGGTTAACTTGTTCGAACTGATTAACAATACTGGCAATTTCGTCTAGCTGTTCTTCTGGTACGGCAATAGCGGCAAGGGTGCTTGCACCTGCTTTTTTATGATCAAATACAGGTCCTAGGCGAGATAAAATATTATGATTATTTAGCTCTTCAATAGCATTGATAACTTCAGTTTCAGTCACTTCGCTTTCATCACAATTAAGCTCACCAGCCACTTGTTGAAAAGGAGCAGAGCACAGGGGAAAGCTTTTTTGAAAACCATTAATAATTCGTTGCTGTAATGTTGATAACGCAATGTTCATAAGTTTTTCCTTTTTAGCCAGTAGTTCAGACAAATAGTTATAGGCCAATTTGATGGGCGCGATTGGTAAAAAATATGCCACTTGGACTTTTGGCTTCTAGAGTTTTCAATAACTCAATGTTTTTTGTGTCGTAAATTTGCACTTCATTATTATCCCTTACTGACATCCAAACATGTTCACCACGAGGAGTAAATTCCATATGCAGTACTGCAGGGCCAGGGGTTAAGGTTTTTACCAACTCAAAATTTTCAGTATTGAAAACTTGAATGGTATTGTTGTCAGGAAAAGCAAAGTTCACCCAAATTTGACGATTGTCAGGCTGAGCCATTACAAATATAGGTTGGCTGTGTGCCTTTATCTCATCAACTTGTCGCCATGTTTTGGTATCAATAACTAATACTTTATGCTGGCCAACTGCTGGGACAAAAGCGTAATCGCCAGCCATTGCCCAACCTTCTAAATGCGGCATTTTATAAACAGGCAGTTTTTTCTCACCTTTACCGTAGTTATCAAGAATACGTCGAACACCTTTATCTACATGCCATAAATCAAGAAGTGCCATGCCGTCTTCACCAAATAACCCGGCAATATAATAACGACCGTCGGGACTTATCAGTGCGTCGTAAGGGAATTTTCCAATGTCAGTAAATTTAGTGAGCTCTACATCTCCGCCATTATCTAATGCAGAGATATCGGCAATCCAAATTTCATTAGTATCAAATAAACTAAAAATAAAACGTTGCTCTGGCGCATCTACCAAACCTACTACTTTAGAGCGAACAGGCGTGCCGTCATCATTTACTGGTTTTGTTGTTACCACGCTTGCTTCAATATTTGCGACTAACTCTAACGTTTCACTATTAAATATTTTTACACCGCCGGGAGTATAATTGGATACCGCTACGTATTTACCGTCTTGACTAATAGCGCCACCAATACTGTTACCTGATTGAATAACACGCTTGGCAATTTTATCTTTCAGTAGGTCTACTTTAGTTAAGCCACCATCACGACCAAAAACATAGGCATATCGCTCGTCACGAGAATAAACAATAGAGGCATGAGAGAGGTCGCCTAAACCGTCGATTTCACTCAATACTATTTTGTTGGTGTGATTAACTATTTTTACTTGTCCGGTAGCACGTTCAATAATGACACCTAAATCTCCGGTAGGACGAAGTTCAGTAGAAATTTGTGCTGTTTGTCTGTTATCAACTTCAATATCTTTTGTTGTATTTGTTTGACTTGTTGTGCAGGCAGATGAAATAAGTGCACTTAATGTGATTAAGGTAAAAGCCGTTTTAGTGAGATTCATTCAAGGTATCCTTTTTATCTAAATTCTTGTTATTAGCATTAGTTTCTAAAGTGCCATTTTGTAATTGTTTGGTAAGCCAGCTGACTTCTTTTTTAGTTAAAATCCCTTGCCATGGTGGCATTGCGGTACTTGGTCGACCAAATAAAATGGTGTTTTCAATTAATGCTGTAGGTTTGTTTTTTAAATTTTCGGGAAGTAATGCCGGACCTAAGCCACCTTTTAGTGTCATGCCGTGACATGAGCCACAATCTTGTTTTAATAAGTGAATCAAAGATTCTTTACGTTCGTCAGTTAATTTAGTTTCGTTATTCACAGGCGTTAAATTAGCTTCTTTAGCAAAAGTAGGAGCACAGATAACTGCAGTAACTAATAAGCTCAATAGCGTAGTTAAGCGGCTAGTTCTCATTGTTATTAACCAAGGTGATTGAAAGTGAAATAACCTTACCAAGAGTAGGTTTAAATTTGCTTGTCTAGGATCATACTTTTAGATAGCAAGGGCTTGGAAAAATTGATTTAAATCAGTGTTTGTTAATATTTGTTGTTTTTCGTTCTAAAAAGACATTATTGAATGATTTTAATATCGCTATTGATATTACGGATTACATTTGTAATTATAAGTTTAACTAAAAATTACGATTGTAATTAGAATGACAGATATATCAAAAACAGAATTTGAAGTATTAGCAGCTATTTGGCAAAAATATCCAGCGAGTGCGCAGGATATTATTGAACGATTAAATAGTGTCTCAATGAAAAGTTCAGACGGTAACTCCGCTCAAGAACAAGATAAAGTTTGGCATGATAAAACAGTTAAAACCTTAATTAATCGTATGGTGAAAAAAGGTGCTATTGGTTTTGAAAAGCAGGGGAGACGTTATTTTTACTCACCTTTGTTAGAGCGTGAAGCTTATCAAATAAAAGAAAGTCGTAGTATTATTGATCGTTTGTTTGGTGGTCGGATTGCTCCTTTAGTGGCTGGTTTCGCTAAAAACCAGCAATTAACAAAAACTGATGTTGATGAGCTTAAAAGCTTAATTAAACAGTGGGAGCAAGAAAATGACTAGTTGGTTATTATCACAAATATTACCAATGAGTGTATTGGTTATCGTGTTGATGGTTAGTCATAAATTTGTACTCACACGGTTAGGAGCTATTAGTCAATATTCTTTATGGGCATTGCTTCCCTTTACTTTGCTACTTTCTTTTGTCGAATTACCTTCAGTAAAGGAGATCACCAATACCCAAATTAGCCATTATGTGATTAATGGTCAAAAGCAAATGCAAGGTTTGGTCGGATATGATTGGTTATTATGGACATGGTTTGCTGGTGTGGGAATTTTTACCTTAGTTATTTTTTCTCTTGGATACAAAGTCACGGCAGATAAAAGCTTAAAAAACATAAAGGAAAACTCTGAGCTTTATACCGATCGATTTTCATTGCCCAGGTCGCTTTCCCTTTATAGCAGTGAGCAAGTTAGCAGTCCTCTGATTTGTGGTTTTATTCGTGCACGGTTAATCGTGCCAATAGACTTTTTTGAAAAATATAGTGAGCAAGAACAAAGTCTGATTATGGCGCATGAAGTGTGTCATTTTGTTCGAAAAGACTTGTATGCCAACTTTTTTGCAGTCTCGTTGCTAGCTCTCTTTTGGTTTAACCCTATTGTTTGGTTAGGATATTTTCGGTTCAGAAAAGATCAGGAGCTTGCTTGTGATAGCCAAGTACTGAGTAATAAAAGTAAGAACAGCAAACTTATATATTCACGAGCACTGCTAAAGTGCGCACAAAGCAACGAGCAACTTAGTTTTGCTCAATTACAATATGGAGATAAACAAGCAATGACCGAGCGAATTTTACAAATAAAAACTATGCGTCCAGTCTCAAAATTAATGACTGTAGCCGCTTTATTGTTGGGAATGTTTGCTAGCATTTCACTTAGCTATGCAGGCAATGAAGGTAGCGCACATGACAATGAAGCAGTGAAAAAAGCTAATAATCATGGTCCACATCCCGTAATGCGTGTTGAGCCAAAATATCCAATTGATGCAGCAAAAAATCGTATTACGGGTTATGTTCAATTAGCTTTTGATGTTAGTCGTACGGGTGACGTTAGCAATATCAATGTTATTGAAAGTAGCCCAACGGGTGTTTTTGATAAAGTTGCGACTAAAGCTCTTTCACAATGGAAATATAAAGCATCTGTAAATGGCTCCCAGCAATCAACTGTTCAACTTGATTTTATGATGGATGAGCCTAATAAAAATATTGAACGTATTAAAGTTACGCCATAAAATAATGGCAATATGAAGATAAAACGGCTATTTAGCCGTTTTTTTTTGAAAAAATCACGATAAAATCATTTAAAAAATTACAATATTATCAGTTGGTTGTTATTATAATTGCTATAGCGTGTTTTTTAATCTACTCAGTAGAGTGGAAATCAAGCAATATAAACAGCCTAATCGTTAAGTTGTTTATGTATTTGATAATTTATTTGATGATTTATTTGGAAAAATAGTGCAGAAAATTGTTCTTTTAATTATAGGTATACCATTAATATTCTCTTTATTGGTGAATATTGGATATGCCCAAAGTTTAACGAATAATGCCAGTCATTTTTTACAAAGACTTTCTCCTAATGAAGGTTTGTCTCAAAGTCATGTCAATAAAACTATCCAAGACCCACTAGGCTTTATTTGGATAGCGACAGAAATGGGGCTTAATCGCTTTGATGGCTACCAAGTTAAATCGATTGCTGGTCCAAATGGCATATTTACTGCTGAGTCAATCACGACGCTCTTTATTGATGAGCAGAACTATTTGTGGGTTAGTACACTTTATTCTGGTTTATTTAGAATAAACACCACTACTCTGGAAGTTGAACAAGTGTTCAATGGTCGGTTGTCTCCAGACAATAATACAATTTCTGAAGTGATAACTATTGAGCAGGGTAGTGAAAATAAATTATGGTTAGGCATTTCAGAACATGTTTATTCGTTAGACACCCTGACGGGGAAGTTAACTCATTATTTAACGCTAAATTTAAAAGATAATATTGTAAGGGCACTCTTATTAGAAGGCGACTGGCTATTCTGTGCAACAGGCCGTGGTTTGTATCGCTTAAATATTGTTAATGGTGACAGTCAATTTATTTCTCACCAAACTCCAGAGTTTAATAGTGAAGATAGCGATAATGCTAAATTTTTAATAAGGGATAAAGAGCTCGGGTTGTTAATGGGAACTGTCGAAGGCTTGTTCCAATTACAAAATACCACAGAAAATAATGTTGAAAATTTAACCAGTAATTTATTGATCGAAGACCTAAATATTTGGGATATGATCCTTGATGACGATGGCTATTTGATTGCGACCAACAAGGGACTTTATCGATTAAACCGTGACAACTTAATACTTAGCTCGGTATTGAAGTTTAGCGATTCTCGTTTTCAAATCACCGATAATACTATTCTAGACTTATTCACAGATAAAACCGGTAATATTTGGTTAGCTTCTAAATCTCAAGGGGTGATGATTTGGTCACCAAAAACTTTACGTTTTGACCATGTAAGTGCGTCTACTTCTCCTGCTCTTAGTCATGATAATGTTTTGGCTGTTTATCAAGATAACAATGATATTGTTTGGTTGGGTACCGACAATGGATTAAACCGTCTTGATTTAGTTACTGGCACAAGTCAATCTTTCTTAACGACAAATGATTCAAAAGCAGTTCATGGCAGTCATATTATTCATCAGGTTTTTGCTTTTCCTAATGATAGCAATAAACTTTGGTTGGTAAATGATTATGGTTTGCAAATTTTTGACAAGACAACGTTTACCTTAACACAGCCTAAATACAGTAAAGAAATGACAGAGATAGCCAATGAACAATGGTCGACGGGTTATTATGTTGTTGATAATTCAAATATTATTTTTATAACCAATGAAAGCCACTATCTTTATAACTCCCTTAGCGGTGAAGTAGAAATACTCAGTGAATTAAATGAGGTCAGTAGTCCTGAATTAAGTATGGGATTTTTACCTAGTTTTACTGATGTGCCCTATGATGTTTTATTGGTTTCTTCTGGACAATTATATCTGTTTAATCTTAAAAACAAGCAATCTAAATTAATTTATACGGCTAAAAATTATCAAGCTCAAAACTTTGACTATGTCGATAACTGGGTAGTCGATAACAATAATACTCTTTGGTTGGCCATGATGGGTGAGGGGGTGATAGGCCTAGATAAAAAGTCCTTTAAAGAAAAGTACCGTTTTGAAATTTCCAATAAAATGCCAACAGCCAGTATATATTCACTACAACTTGATAGTTTTAATAACCTTTGGTTTAGCTCCCAAGTCGGCTTGTTTCGTTTAAATTTGGATAATCTTCATCTTGAACATTTTAGTGCTGAAGATGGATTATTGGCCAATGAATACAATGGTGGGGCTTATGCAGAATTAGCCGATGATCGGCTTGTTTTTGGTTCAATACGTGGTATTACACTTTTTTCCCCCCATCAATTTGTCGCTAGTAATGACGTCGATAAAAATTTTGAAGTTACCTTAACTGATATTGAACTTTTATCTAATGAAGATAGAGAATTTCCACCCTTAAGCTCATTGAAAAAACTAAGCATGGATTATAATGAATTTGGCCTCAGGCTAGAGTTTTCAACTCTGCAATATTTTCGACAACTTAATACACTTTATGATATTCGACTTGAAGGTCCTGAATCATTGCATTACAGTGATTATGCTCAGAACGAATTATTGCTGCCCAAGTTATCACCGGGAAGTTACCAGTTAGAAATCTCAGCATTTCATCCAATAACAGGTAAGCGTTCAGAGCCATATATAGTAAAAATAGAATCCCTAGCAGCTCCGTGGTTAACTAATATTGCCAGAGTTTTCTACCTTATATTAATAATGTTAATTACCAGTCTTTATATTTATCGCCGAAATTCGAGACGACATACATTATTGCTTGCCCATGAAAAAACGAAAGAAAGTGAGCAGCGGATGTCACTTGCCTTGAAAAGTAGTAATAGTGGTGTCTGGGATTATCATATTACAGACGATAAACTTTATGATAAACGCCTTACCGATGAACTTAAATATACCAGTTTAAAGCAACCACATAAATTAACCGCTCATCTTGAACGGATTCGTTATGATGACTTTAATCTACTGGAACAGCAATGGTATGACTTTGTCGCAGGTAGCATTAAGCGTTGGGATGTTTCCTATCAAATGTTGGCCAAAGATGGTCAATGGTTGTGGTTTAGAGATGTTGGTCGAATAATTAGTACCGATGAACAAGGCAAGCCAAATCGATTAGCAGGTACCTATACCAATATTACCCAATCTAAAGATGATAAAGCGAAAGCTGTGCTTTTTGGTGAAGCATTTAGCCAAATAAATGACTGGGTACTTATCGTCGACTCAAGACTAGTACCAGTATCTGCAAACGACACTTTTCTTAATGCTTTTTCTAGTAGAAAATCAGGAGTGATACCTAGCTTTAAACAAATTGTTAATGCTCTTGGCGAACAAAAGTTTCAAGAGTTTAGAGAGATCATTAACAAGATTAAACCGGGTGAATCATGGCAGGGGGAAGAGGTTATTGAAACTAAGCTTGAGCCACAACATCCTGTGCTTATTAAAATTAATGCAATAGTTAAAGACAGCGGCAAAATTAGCCATTATGTTATTGTCATTTCAGATATTACTATTCAAAAAAATGCGGAAGAAAAACTTAGACATCTCGCGCATTATGACTATTTAACTAACTTACCTAACCGTAAACTTATTTTAGAAAAAATAGAACAAACCATTAAAGACCACCGACAAAGTGAAAAGAAATCGGCACTATTTTTTATTGATTTGGATAAGTTTAAGCAAGTTAATGATTCGCTAGGCCATAGTGTTGGCGACGACCTACTACGTTATGTTGCTCAAACATTAGTGGCAAATGTTAAAGCGAGAGATTTAGTTGCTCGCCAAAGTGGCGATGAATTTATGATTCTTATTGATGAATTTGAAGATCTTGACCACCTAATACAATTGGCACAACGTATTATTAAACGATTATCACAACCACTGAAACTAATGGGCAGCCATGTCAATGTATCAGCAAGTATTGGCATAGCTATATATCCTGATGATGCTGAAAACTCAGCACAGCTAATTCAAAAAGCTGACCTTGCCATGATTCATGCTAAAGAAACTGGGCGAAGCCGTTTTGAGTTTTTTACTGCTAGCATGAATGAAAAAGCTCAACAACGTATTTCACTGGAAGGGCAGGTACAGTTAGCTTTTAATAACGATGAATTTATTAATTATTATCAACCTATAGTTGATTGTGCTGACCAGCGTATTATCGGCTTTGAATTGTTACTAAGGTGGCCGAGTGACGATGGTTTTATTTCACCTGAAGTGTTTATTCCAATCACTGAAGATATGGGCTTAATTAGCCAGCTAACTGAGCGGGCCATTGACCAAGCACTAGCAGATTATTGTCGCTGGAAAGGCTTGTATGAAAACTCTTATGTGTCTATTAATTTATCCGCTATTCATATTCTTCAAGAGGGCTTGGCATCGACCCTAGAGAAACTGTTAATCAAACACCAGTTAACCGCTGACGCTGTAAGATTAGAAATTACAGAAGGTACACTTTTATCCGATAAATCAATCGCCTTATTACGATTGAACGAATTAAAAGCCCTAGGGTTTAAATTGTTATTAGACGACTTTGGTACTGGATTTTCTTCATTAACGTATTTGAGTAAATTCCCGATTGATATCATAAAAATTGATCAGAGTTTCATCAGAAACTTGCAATCAAACCCGATGAATAAACCTATTATAAAATCAATTGTTTCACTGGCTAATAATTTAAATTTAACCTGCATAGCTGAAGGGGTAGAAACACAAAAGCAATTGAGTTATATCCGTAGTTTAGATTGTGATGTTATTCAGGGGTACTTTTTCGCTAAACCTGTGCCAATAGATGAAATTATTTGTGAGAAGTTTAAGAGCGATATCGATGGGTTTTTATCAGTAAACTAGAAGTGATAACTTTTATTACTGGCGATAAGAGCAGACATTTTTCTCTGATCGCCATGTCTAACTAGCAATTTTAGTTCATTAATTAATCCCAAGTAATTCGACATCAAAAATAAGTACAGAGCCACCTTCAATTTTCCCTGAATTACGATCACCGTAAGCGAGGTTACTCGGTATAAAGAATCGAGTTTTCTCGCCAATAACCATTAATTGTAACCCTTCAGTCCAACCTTTAATAACTTGGTTTAAAGCAAAAGCAATTGTTTCTCCACGGTCAACTGAGCTGTCAAATACGCTACCATCAATTAAAGTGCCGTGATAATGCACAGTAACTCTATCCCGTGGCTTTGGGTGTTCTGTTGCTTCTGAAGGTGTTAAGATCAAATATTGCAAGCCTGATTCTGTCGTTTTAACACCGTCTTTTAGTTTGTTTTTTGCTAAAAATTCACTACCAATAGCGATATTTTTTTCAGCATTTTTTTCATTGTTCATGTTTGAGACAAAATAATAAATAATGCCAGCAGCAACTAATACAGCAAGAATGGTCTTCATTTAGTTTTCCTTGTACTTTATTAAACAGTTAGTGCAGCTATCCTATCAATAGCCTTCTTTTGTGCCAACCTTGAATTTCAACTGTTTATAACCATCTCTATAGTCAGGCTTTTAACTTTAAGGTAATTGTGTGAGTAATACTGACAAAACTAGCAGTCAATCAAGCAAAACGAACGATAAAAAAAAGCAACAAGCATTTAAAAGTTTGATGCCAGTTTTTGCTTTCATTAAACCTTATAAGTTAATGGTAGGACTGGCATTATTGGCGTTGCTATTAACTGCAGGCGTAAATTTATCGCTAGGCCAAGGTGTCAAGTTTGTAATAGACAATGGTTTTATTGCAGGGTCAAAGCAGCAACTCACCTCTGCAATTATGGTGCTAATTGTCTTGATTGTGCTTTTGGCTATCGGCACGTTTAGTCGCTTTTATTTAATGTCATGGTTGGGAGAGCGAGTAAGTGCTGACATTAGAAGCGCGGTATTTAACCAAATAGTGACATTACACCCAAGTTATTTTGAAGAAAACCGTAGCGGCGAATTAATGTCGCGTTTAACAACCGATACCGCATTATTACAGTCTATTATTGGCTCCTCTTTTTCCATGGCACTGCGCAGTGTATTAATGCTTATAGGCGGCTTAGTGATGTTGTTAGTGACTAATTTAAAACTTACCCTATTTGTTATGATATGTGTGCCGCTTATATTAGTGCCAATGATGATATATGGCAAAAAGGTAAGAAGTTTAGCTGAGAGTTCACAAGAAGCAATTGCCGATATTGGCACTTATGCGGGCGAAATAATTCAAAACATTAAAGTAGTGCAAAGCTATACCCACGAGAAGCGGGAGCAACAAGCTTTTGGTCAAGAAGTTGAGAAAGCGTTTATGGTGGCAAAACGCCGAATAAAACAACGTTCATTTTTAATCGCTACCGTCATCTTTTTAACTTTTGGTGCTATCTCCGTGATGTTGTGGGTGGGTGGTATGGATGTTTTGGAAGGAACAATGAGCGGTGGTGAATTAGGTGCTTTCGTATTTTACGCCATTATGGTGGCAATGAGCGTGGCAACGGTTGCTGAGGTTTATGGAGAGTTACAACGCGCTGCGGGCTCTGCAACGCGATTACTAGAATTGTTGGATGTTAAAAGTGATATCCAAACACCTGAAGATATAGAAACATTGCCAATAATGGGGGCGAGTAAAGCTGAGTCTTCTGTGCTTACTTTTGAAAATGTTGATTTCTATTATCCTTCTCGACCTGACAGTGCGGCGCTTAAAAATATTAATTTATCCATTCCATCAGGTAAAGTTGTTGCCCTTGTTGGCCCATCTGGCGCAGGTAAAACAACCTTGTTTGAACTGTTACAACGTTTTTATGATCCTCAAAATGGACAAATTAACTGTCAGGGTATTGATATTAAATCGCTAGACTTAACAGACTTAAGACAGTTAATGGGCATGGTGCCACAACATCCTGTACTGTTTAGTTCTGATGTATGGCACAACATTCGTTATGGTAAACCTGATGCGAGTGATGAAGCTGTTATTGATGCAGCTACAAGAGCCCATGCTCATGAGTTTATACAGCAGTTACCTGAAGGCTATAAGAGCTTTTTAGGTGAGCAGGGCGTTAGATTATCTGGTGGACAGAAACAGCGTGTGGCTTTAGCGAGAGCTATTCTAAAAGATCCTGATATTTTATTGCTTGATGAAGCAACCAGCGCTCTTGATGCGCAAAGTGAACATCATGTTCAAGCAGCCTTAAATGAGTTGATGACTAACAGAACCACCATTATTATTGCTCATCGGTTAGCTACGGTGCTTCACGCTGATATGATAGTGGTGATGGATCAAGGTCAGATTGTTGATGTGGGCGATCATAAATCTTTATTAGTCAGTTCACCTTTGTATCAACGTTTGTGCGAATTACAATTTGATCAAGTTGAATAATAATATTAACTGGAATAAGCGAAAAGGTGCAGGCACTTTAATTAATTTGAACTTTAAATTGCACCGACTTAACAGTTGAACGGGTTTGTTATTTTGTTTATCTCCAATGTATGAGACAATTCAATTAGCAATAATACTCACTCAACAAATACACGGCTCCTTATGAAACTTTTAGTTCGTAACCTTTCTCGTTCAACTACAGAACAAGAAATTCGCATTTTATTTTCCGAACATGGCTCTGTTACTGAATGTAGCTTAGTTTTAGATCAGCTAACGGGCAAATCAAAAGGTTTTGGATTCGTTGTTATGCCTAATGAAACTGAAGCAAAAGCTGCAATGGCTGCTTTACACGAAGTAAGAGTTGCAAAAAATAGAATTAGAGTAAAAGCAGCGCAAAACTAAAATAACCAATAAAACATATTATAAGCCAGCTTTCCGCTGGCTTTTTTATGGATATTTTATTAATCATTAACTTGAAGTTTAGTTCAGTAAAACTGATTTTATATGTTGATATCAATATCTCGTTTGGAGGCGTTTGCGCTTTAGAGTATAAATTCTAAAATTATTTTTTGAGGCGGTAAGGGGCACATTGCGCAATAGAATTTAGGTTCACTTGGTGCGCTTAGCGGAAGCTGCTGGTATCAACACCAAGCCTTCCGCAGTTAGCCAAAAGCGGAAGTTAGCTTTTGAGTTAAAAAAGGTAGTTCAGAGCTCCTAAAGCTTCCTTTTTCACTTAAAAAGTCACATCTATTTACAACTGAAAATATGACTAAAATTTTTAGATGCCGTTAGATAATAGGATTTGTCAAGGCCTTCTAACTTCGCTAATGTAGCTCTAAGTTGAATGATTCTGTATTGAAATTAACATCGGACGGTTAAAAAAATCTATGCTGCCAGCTCAGCTGTACAGTGAAAGGCTTTTCCTCCAAACCATTCTCTGTATTCCATACTGAGGGAAGATAATTTTCTCGATCAAATAGATTGATAAAAGTAATGGCGACCCGACTATTATTGCCATAATTTTTGGCAAACTGTAAATCACTACGCCAGTAATGTGGCAATGAATCTGGATTAGATATGGCACCTACGTCTGACCCTTCATCCATTTTATAATTAACCCGGTTACTCAGTACTATTTCCAATTTTTGTGCCGGAAAACGATAGCCAAAATCAACATTCGCAATCACTTCGGGGAAAATAGTATAGTCTTGATTACTAGTGGTGTTTTCACTGTTCGTATAGGACAGGCTACCACGCCAAAACCAATAATCGCTCACACCTTCGCCAATTAATTCAATACCAGTGGCTTTACTGTCACCAAAATTTTGATAGGCTCCGCCACCAACGGGAACAATCGTATCTTTCCACTCACTGTAAAACAATACCACTTCAGCCCGGAAGGACTCACGCTGGTGCATATAAATGAGCTCATAGGTATCTATGGTTTCAGCCTCCAGTTTATCACTACCAGCCAAAACACCAACGCCATCAACTTCAGCTGCAATGGGTGCCCTAAAAGCCTTACCATATAAGAACTTTAACGATGAATATTGATCAGCACGAAAAATCAAACCAAGTCGCGGTGTTTTTTGATTAACTGTATCGGAATTATTGTCAATTCGACCACCATATAACAACGCATAACGATCATTTCCAAACCATGTTTTTGCCTGCAATACCAGACTTTTGGTAGCGCGCGTTTTTCCTTGTGAGGAAGAGATCTGCTCCGGCAGAATCTCGGTGCCATCTACAGCAATAATACTTTTGAGATTATCATCAATAGTGGTTTTGTCATAAGCCAGTGAGGCTACCCACTCTGTATGCCAGTCATTGCTTTTTTGGCGAAAAATGAGTGTACTGCCACGTCGATGTTCATTATCTCGGGTCAGTTGTATACCATTATTGGCGCTCACTTGGCTAAAATCGATACGGTGGTCTAATTGGCTCTCCCAGTAAAACTGCTTGTATTCTACCTCCACTCCATTCTGCAATCGATAACCTAAATGTCCCCGCAACAGTTCAAAACCTGAATCTAGGTCCACATGCTCCTGTTCACGCTGATCAAGGCCGTTAAAGAAATTACCAATACCAGAAAAATTAACACCCTCGTGGTTATTTATATACGCCGCCGCCTCGTAGTACCAAGCACTGTCTGTTAACTCACTACCCAGTTTTATCGACAGGGATTGCGTATCATAGAGGTAATCGTAATCTCCGGTGCCAACTTCACTTGTTAACGGATCGGTATAATAATAACTTATATCCTGAGTAGCTTGACCACTACCAGAAAAAGATAGACTTAGCTGATGCTGCCCCGCTAACATCATGCCGCTACGCAAACCCGCCTGATAGTAACCTAGGTGATCGGCATCCAGACTACCGGTCAATTCTTCGCCATCAGCAAGGTAGGTAGAAGAAGAGAACACACCATGGAAAGCATCGCTACCGTAAATAGAAGAGCCGGGACCACGAATTATTTCGATGCGGTCGAGAGTTTCCAGTCCCAAATTGGATTTGTCGTACTGAGCGGCGCCAAAAGCTAGGGTATTTAACGGTACCCCATCCAACACAGTAGCCACACCACGTACCGTGCTAAAGCCCGCCGCATAACCCCTTATCGCAATAGCCCCGCTACCCAGGGTCGGATAAACCATGACCGAGGGCATATGCGACAGCACATCAAAAGCAGTACTAGAACCATATTGCTGCCACTGTTCACGTTCAACCAAAGTCACCGAAGAGCTGGCGGATAGTAAATCTTCAGAAAAAGCAGAAGCAACAGAGGTCTCGATTGTGAGCAATTCCTCAAGAGATAAATCGAATAAATTAGTTGTATCTGTCGCAGCATATACAGTGCTCTGTACTAGCATTGAAAACCATACTAGTGATAAAGTCCCACTAAGCAATGAACAAATACGAATCATGAATACTTCAACTAAGCGTTAAAAAAAGGCATTGTTTTAACTCTAGTCTAATAAGCGAGTAAAATCGAAATCACAGACCAAAAATATTTGACTGAAGCAAAAAGTAAACGAATATTTCATCTTGATTAACTTGTAAATATCACTAAGTTATTGCTGAGTTCAAATGGCAAAACATATACCCATTAAAGATTAGATACCCCCCCCTAACAGACGGGAACTATTGCCGCCTCCAACAGCATTTTTACGAAATTTATAAAACCTCATATAGAAATAAACATTAGAAAATAGGTAAAAATTAAAAGGACTATACTAAACACAAAGTTAGCGTCATTAATTTAGTACTGAACGACTAAATAGTTATCTATCTAACTATTTACCAAAACCTTAACAAGGTAACACTGTTAAACCATTATAAACCAACGATAAGTCAAATTATTTAAATACGTTTTAGTCTCAAAAAGAATTCAGTTATTGGATTTCATTTAGAGCTATAGATAAGTTTTGACATTACTTGGTTTAGATAATACTACTCAACCCTTGTATTTTTCAAGAGCACGATATTTTCGTAAGCTACAGAAATGTTTCTCAAAAACAACTCAATCAAAGATATGTCAATATTATTCTGAGAGATATAGCCTTCTAAGATCATTACCGCTTTTTGCTCACCACCTATATTGACACATGCAAATAACCTATTATCATCAATTACGTTAATACTTTTACCTTCGGAAAACATATCATCTAAATTGATATTTAAAGCTGCTTCAAGTGAAGTACCTACTTTCTGAGCATATTGTTCAGTACCAGCCAAAACAATCCATTTTTCTTGCTCTTTATGAGCCGCTAAGCCTTGTTTTAATAAATATGCACTACCACTTTGGAGATTCAACAAAGACGACAATTGGCCTAATGTCCCTGCAGCAAACTTTTCAAATGAGTGCATTCTAAAAATATCAGCGGAAGATTCAATAATCATCTGTAAACATGCTCTATTTTTATTTAAAGCCACAATATCTTGATACGAGCGACAAGAAGCACACATAACGGTATAAAGTTTTTGCGAAGTTAACTCAGATTTCTCTTTATAATCGTTAATATCATAATCGGTAATAATTGCTCTTTCTGGTGCTTCACCTGGCTGACCTGTCCGTAAAACAATGCGAATTTCGTGGTTACCTAACTCTTCTCTAATCCATTTAGCAACATCTAAACCTGCTTGTTTGCTTTCCATCACCACATCAAGAAATACCAAGGCAATATCCCTTTCTTTTGATAATATTTCTCTCGCTTCTGCTCCCGAGTAAGCACTTAAAAATTCAACCCGTCTATTTTCAAATTCAAAGTTGCTTAACGCTAATTTAGTAACGGTATGAATATCTTGTTCATCATCAACGATCAACAAACGCCATGGATAAACTGAGTCATCATATGTTATATCCTCATCCACTTCTTCTTCACTAAAGAGCTTATCATCATCAATATCAACCATTTTCTGTCCTATTTATTCAGCTAGATTTTTTAAGGTTAGTTCAAACCATGTACCCTCACCAATAATAGAGTCGTAATTCACTTCACTATCTAATTTATTACGAATTAAATTATAAACAATATTTAAACCTAAGCCTGACCCTCCATATTCTCGATTAGTCGTGAAGAAAGGCTCTAGGATTTTAGGTAAGTTTTCTGGAGAAATTCCTTTACCATTATCTTGAAAGCGCAATAAATAATTATTTTCTGTTGGTGTCACGGTAATATTGATAACACCACCACTTACGTTCTCATCAAAGGCATGCTCAAAACTATTATTAATAAAATTAGAAATAATTTGCGCCACTATGCCAGGGTAACTTTTAAGTACAGTATCATCTGGACAATTAATAATGAATTCAACATCATAATGTTTGAATTTAGGTTTAGAACTAGTAACAATATCAAGTAAGGTTTCTTTAATTCTTAAATTGTGTAATTGCTCAGAGCTTTGTTCAACAGACACTCGTTTAAAACTTAAAATTAACTCTGCAGCTTTGTTAAGATTATTTTGAATTAGTATCGACAATTGACTAGACTCATCAATGAATTTTCGCAGAGTATTTTTAGTCATCGTATTTTCTTGAAATTTTTGATCCAAAAATGAAACTGACTCATTGAAATGGGAAGAGGCCGTAACACAGATACCAATAGGCGTATTAATTTCATGCGCAACACCTGCGACTAAACTACCTAACGCTGCCATTTTTTGTGATTCAACTAATTGGTTCTGACTTATCTCTAGATTTTTTAATGCATGAGATAACTTTCTAGTAGTATTTTTATTTTTAACAAAAAGGATGATAACTAATAAAGTAACCGCAATGGCAATAATGATTAATATGGAAACAATAATGATGGTTCTTTTTTGAGTATCAATCGTTTGACCGTGTTCAATTAAGGCTAAATTCTTTTGATTAAGCAGCTCTGTTTTTTCTGCTAAATTTAATTGGTGCTCTTTTAAGATAACTTTACTGGTTTCGATTTGTTTTATTACCGATTGATGGGCTCTCTTTTCTATTTCAATCGCTTGTTTTTCTTTCTTTAAACTTTGCTCTATTGTATTTAATTGCTCAGCTGCCGCTAATAAACTTTGTTCATTATTGGATATTATCTTTTTTTGATTTCCTAATTTATTATTAACGCGATCAAGTTCGCGCCTATGGGTTAATAACTGTTGAGATTTTGTTTTTAATTCCTGATTCATTTGTTGAATTTTTTGCGTCGTCCCGGATAAACGTTGTTCTTGCAGGTATAACTTCTGATTTAATGCCACTTCTCTTTTTTTTGTTTTCAACATTGCAGCTTCGGTTTCGCGATAAATTGTTGCTACGTCTAACTCAGTACCTCCAAGCAAAAGTATATCTTTTGACATGGCTAGTTTTTCATAAATGATATTAGATTTGTTTACCTCAAAAGAAAAAGTGGTGTTTTGCGCATCCCTAGTAAGATTGATCATTATATCTTGTCGCTCGGTGCTTTCTTCACTGATCACTAAAGTTGCTGAACTTCGTATATTGTTGGCTGAAGTTGAAAATTCTTGATTGTATTTCTTAGAAAAATAAACAACATCAGCAGTTTTAGCCTCATCTATTGAATGAACATTAAGGATTTGGATCTTTTTACCTTTGCGTGTGCTATTTTCAAAAGAAAGATAAAATATCTTAAATAATGAAGGGTCATTATAAATGCCGATGGTAAAAGTATTCTTTAGGTTTTCATTTGGCCAAGTAATATGATTAATGAAATTATAAACCAAAGCGACTTTCACCTGTTCATCCTTAAATTTTTCAGCGGCAGATAGCTGTGAAAAATTTAACAAAATAAATAATATGATTAATGTTTTAATACATAAAGAAGAATGTATTTTATTGAGAATCATTAAGTAATTATGTCCCTGCGAATTTATGCGCTTTAAATAACAATAGCTTGTTTTTAATTTTTTGAATTATTAATTTGTCAATTAAAGGAACAAATCACTATCTTTTGCTTAAAATATTTTATGCAATTGTGAATGTTTTTGAACTTCCTCTAATGTCATTGTGTAGTCTCCTTATCTTGATTTATTTGTGATATTTTTGAAGTCATGTAGTTCATTGCCCATGACTTTTTACGCTTATAGTTGCAATAGGGACAAATTCCCCTTAGATATTTAATATGTATTTTTGTACTCATCGATTGAATTCAAAGCACAGTGATGACTATCAAGATGAAGGTAGCTCAACGTCTAATGAACACTAAAAACAACTCAAAAATCTATTGATGTTAACGTCCGTTATCGTATCTTTGAAGACCTTTTTTGATGTTGATTTAGGGTATTAGAAAAGGTCGGCTAAGTGGCAAAAGTGACGGTTAGCTCTAATTCGCTTGGGGAATAGTGAGATAGGATTTTAACCATAATTTGGACTGTTCCATGTATTGACGTTATAAGTTAGAAGACTTGTAAAGCTCCCTAGCTAGCTGAACGGATAAATAGACTACACTTGAATAGCAGTCTTTTTACGACGCAGTGGGCTCAATCACAAAAGAGGAGAATACAAATGGCTAACGAGGTGGTAATAGAAGCATGGAATACGGTATTGTTTGACAAATTCACTCGATTTAAATATCTATTTGTCGAAGGTTATGCGGCAATTAGCGAACAAGTTTTTGAACGTCATCCTCCAATAATTGGTTCAAAAATGTTAGATGTTGGCTGCGGTTTTGGTGATTGCACGATTCGTATAGCCAAGTTGGTTGGTGATAAAGGTATGGCTTGTGGAGTTGATTGTGCAAGTAATTTTATTCAACAATGTGAGCTTTTAGCTGAACAAGAGGCCCTTAACAATACGAAGTTTTTTGTTGCTGATGTTGAAGAAGACGATTTAGCTGGCCCTTATGACCAAGCCTTTGCCCGCTTTGGCACTATGTTTTTTAATATGCCAAGCCTCGCATTGAAAAATATCCGTTTATCTCTAAAACCTGGTGGTAAGTTTACTCAAGTAGTGTGGCGTAAAAGAGAAGCAAACCCTTGGTTACATGATGCTGAAATGTGCGTAAGAAATATTATGCCAATAGTTTCTCATGATGAAACCGATGCTGTGCATTGTGGTCCTGGACCATTTTCAATGGCAGGCCCTGATATGGTTAGTGACATGCTAAAAGTAGTAGGTTTTGAACGTATTCAGTTTGAACGTTTTGACTCTGAGATATGTATTGGCCGTAATTTGGATGAAGCAATTCAATTTGCCCTTGAGATTGGCCCTGCAGGGGAAATTATTCGCCTTGCCGGTGAAGAAGGACAACGCCTAAAGGGACAAGTTGAGCGCGCACTGGTCGATGTTATTGCCAAGTTTAAACGTAACGATGGTACTATTTGGGCACCTTCGAGCGCATGGTTTATCACGGCTTTTAATCCAAATTAGCAACAATTAATATCGGCTATCATATAGCCCAATGTTTAGTGCCTTGTTGCTCTTGCATTAACGACAAGGTTATCAGTATGTTTTGTCGTTAATGCATTTTAATGCTAATTATAGTGCATTGTGCAGAGCGATTAAAAATTTAAATTAGCTGTTTACAGTATCTTTCAATGCTTTACCTGCTTTAAAGCCTGGCACTTTAGCAGCAGCTATTTGTATTTCAGCACCAGTTTGAGGGTTACGCCCTTTACGAGCAGCGCGATCTTAAACTTTAAATTTACCAAATCCTACTAGAGCAACTTCGCCACCATTAGCTAATTCAGATGTAATCGCTGCCATTAAACTATCTAATGCACGGGCAGTTGAAGCTTTAGTGATATCTGCACGTTCTGCTACTTTATCTACTAATTGACCTTTATTCATTTGTATTTCTTTTTCGGTTTTTATTGTTATTTTATATTAAACAAATATATCAACATAGAGTAATAACTATTGGCTAAATGTTTAACCTAAGACGCTACGGGGCAGATAGCGAGGTAGCCTTTATGACAACTTGGTGCGCAAGCGGAAACTTCAAGTGACTAAATTAATACTTCGGCTCTTAGCCAAATACGACATTAGCTTTTGAGTTACTAACAACAACTTAGAGCTTATAACGGACTAATCTTATTGTTACTCACTGCATCATTTGAGGTAATCCCCAAAAGCTGGCTATGACCTAATCAATTATTGATTTTCTGCTTTCGCTAATCTAGCTAAATAATCTTCATAGAATTTTTGTGAACTATGGTTTTGCTGTTTTGCTAGTTTAACCATTTTAGTGGCTGCGGTTATAGCCTTTTTAAGTTCATTATTATCCTCAAAGGAGGACGCCAAATAAAGATGCAAGGTAATGTTATTTGGTTGATCGATTAACGCCCAGTTGATAAGGTCAATGGCTTGTTGATATTTTTTGTTTCTTGCTAAATACCGAGCACTACCAGCTATAGAAAACCCCATCCAATAGCCATCTACAACCGGGTATGCTGTAAAACCATAGTTTTTATTTAACTGCTGATAAAATAATTTAAACGCCTCTACAGGGTTATCTTGTTTTCTGAAAGATAAATAATCTGGACGCCATACACTGTCAGGGTAAATATGCCTAAAACCATTATTGATCCCTTCTAATTCTGATGAATAATGTTCACCGCCATCAATAATATCAACCATTACATTTTTTTTGATTCCATGTTGTTTAGTATCTTTCTGAAGTTTTAAAAATTCATTTTTCAAATCATCATTTCCGCCAAGAAAGTCTAGAGCCCCTCTAGAAATATAGAATTTAGAAGTATTGTTCTTTTTGGCTATTTTTACGATTTTATCGCTAATAAGCTCACCATCAACTGTGTACTTATCAGGGTCTGCCGACAATGCGATATAGCCCTTAAAAAGAGGCTGTTCGTTAAAATAGTCAACTAATAGTGGCCCAACGGTTGGAGACATACCAATTAAGGTATTGTGTGTTGCCGTTCTATAATTTTTTTGCATAAATGGCATTAACTCTTCGGACATAAAAGCTAAAAACGATTCTGGGCTACCGTTTTCAAAAATGATTCTTTTGTCATCATTTGCTCTTTTTACTGGCATTGCGATAGAAAAACGAGTTGTATTATTGTTCGTTGTCAACCCTACCACAATAGATTCTGGCATCAGATCACGTTTTGCTCTCATCTGCATTGTATTAATTGCGGTGGATAACAAAAATGTCCCATCAAGCACATAAATAACGGGGTATTTTTTTGCACTATGCTGGTAACTGTCAGGTAAATAAATAGAAACCTCTTGTTCCCTTTTTAACTTGGTTGAGTCAAATACTTTGGTTTTGATAGAAAACAAAGAGTCTTCTTTTAGTTCAGACGCATGCAGTTTTCCTATTAACGCCAATGACATTAATAGAGGCAATATCAGTGAAAATTACCATGCCGGTCGTGTTATTTTTTTGTGAAAGATCATATAAGTTCCAGTTGTTTGTTTCTTATTTATTGGCTAGTGATGCATTTATAGTAACCATACTCTACTTGAAAAACATGAAAATCCCTGACGTTTGGCTGATTTTTAGTAACTAAATATTATGACAAGCAGTGTATGAACGATGAATACAAGCCAAAAGGTAGGCATAAATACCAACTCAGCTTCTTTTGAATGGTCATTAAGTTAACCTTACTAAAAGTTAAATAACATTAGCCGCTTAAACGACTGGTATTACGCCAAAAGTAATATCGGTACTGATGAAGCTAGAGTATGTGGCGAAGGAGAAAAAGCAAATTAAATTTTGTATTTGCTTAACAGCACGGTGCAAATGGACTTTACAAGCCTATTGAGTAAGATTTTCTAACTCGTTAGGAGCAAGATCAATCGTATCAGAGAAGACCGTTTTTTCGCTGATTTAGGGTGTTAAAAAAGGTCTCGAATGTGGCAATAGTGACTGTTAGAACTATCTCGGTCTGGAGCACAAAGTTATATAAATTTTATGCTGAATATTTTTTTCATTATAAGATTCAATTGTGTGTTTAGGCTATAAAGAAAAACAGGAACTGCCAATTTAGTTCGCTAAACTTAAAATAGACACAACTAGGAAATCAAAGTTAATGCTTCTTTGGGTGTACTTAAAACTTACATATGCACAATTGCTACTTTAAATTTTACTGACTCTCTTTGATTAAAAGTAGCTCATCAAAGCAGAATCCATTCGTTACATTACCAATATTTTCTTTTTGAAAGAAAAAAATCAATAAAAGCACGGATCTTCGGTTGCTCAAGTTTAACTTGGTGGTAATAAATATAAATTTCTACTGATGAGTACCAATATTCCTCTAAAACCGGTACCAATTGTTTACTGGCTAGATAGGCTTTAACATCGTGATTATCAGCCAATACATTAAACAAACCTAACCCTTGCACGGCAAGTTTTGCATGACCATCGACTGTCTTAATAGGTGCTTTCATTAATACGGACTCCATCTCCTTTTGTGAACTGTTGGCGCTTTTGTTAACCACCAGTACATTATTGGGTTCTTGATGTGGATGGCCTATCATCTGATGATTTTTTAAGTCAGTGGGTGTTTTTGGGGTGCCAAATTTTTCCAAGTAATCTGGAGCGGCAAAAATACCATATTTTGCCTCCCATAATGATCTGCGTTTTAGGCCTGGATGTTTTATCCCTAAGTAATCTGATAGTCCCCAATAAATATCATGTGCGTCTGTATCGAGATCAATCATATTTCGTTTAATATCAATCATCAGTTCAATATCAGGATAAAGTTGTTGAAATTCAGCGATCCAGGGAAAAACAGTTTCTTCGTAAACTTGCACATCATGCGCAATGACTCTAAGGGTGCCGGAAAATTTACCTTGCCTTGATTCTAGCCAATAAGACAATGAGTCATGTTGAGCAAGTATTTTTTGTGCTTTGGCTAAAAACTGCTCACCAAATTCGGTCAATCTGATTTTTCGAGTACTGCGCTCAAATAATGGCTCTGCCAGACGGTTTTCAAGTTGAGAAACCTGTTTGCTCATCGCCATTGGCGTTTGTTTTTGCACATTAGCGGCAATGGTAAAACTGCGATGTTTGGCGACAAGAGTAAAGGCAATCAAGGTTTCTGTTTTGAACATAATGATTATTGATAAACTAAAAGTTTACCAACAATAAACTAATATACTATTTTTATATAGTTATATTTCTTATACACTTATTTCAAGCAATTAAAACAAGTAAATGAGAGGAACTATGCAATATCTTGAATATATATTATGGGGTTACATCGCTCTTTGGCCACTATACATCTATCTCACCCATGAAAAAGAAAAACAAAGCGTTATTGCACAACCAGAAAAACGCATAGCTGTATACCGTACTACGATGTTTCAGCTATGGTTGCCAGTATTGATTTTGATGGCTTTAGTTTCTCAGAGCAATATCTCAGCGCATGACATTGGTTTAGACTGGCATTGGGGGCTGGCTAACCAAATTGGTGTCATCGGGTTGATATTTATTGGCGGATATTTTTTTTTTTCACTTAAACAACTCAGTGAGAACACGAAAAATCATCAAGAAGTCCGAGAACAATTAGCTGATGTCCGGTGGCTTATGCCGACTACGGCGAGAGAATCACGTTATTTTATTCTGGGCATTTCGATCACGGCTGGTATCTGTGAAGAACTGTTGTTCAGGGGATATTTGATACAATTGCTAGCAGAAGTTATGCCTACTTACGGCGCGGTCATCGTTTCGAGTATTGCCTTTGGTTTACCGCATATTTATCAGGGACCAATCCATATTGTCAGAACGGCCATTCTTGGTGTACTGATGGCGTTGATTTATCTGGCGACCGATTCAGTTATTATTCCAATGTTATTACATGCCATGCTTGATATGTACGGCGGAGCGATGGCTTATATTGTTCTCAGAAAAGAGCCAAATGAAATGATTGCCGATAATGCTTAACTATTATTGACTGCCGCCATTTCCATTGACGGCGAAACTTTATCTAATATACCGAGTTCTATTATAAAGGCAGATGACTTTTTTCTTAAAATCAGTTGGTTGAATTAGCTGGCTGAACTTACTTATCGTTCGGATCGCGTTTAGTTTAATCCATTGTAATGATGGATAGATTAGTTTTAGTTAATGTACATGTTTTCTATAAAGCTCTGGGGGCGAAATCGCCAACGTGTATACATTCTAATATCCATTTCTCTTGAGGTATAAATTTTAAAAGTGGGGTGATTATTCTGGTAGTTGGAGCCTCTATAGGGTAAAGCAACTCAAGTTGAAGGAAAAATTTATTTTGTGATTGATAACCTAAAAATGATGAATAATCACTTAAGTAAATAGAATGATAATTACTAATTTAATATCAAGCAGCTTTATCCACACTTAAAACTGGCAGTTCTATAGTAAATTCAGCGCCTTGTAATTTTTCTGAATTCGCAATTGATATTTCACCTTGGTGCCATTGTAAGATGCGTTTTACTATGGCCAGACCCATACCATAACCTTTTACTTTATCTTTGCTTTCTCTACCCCTAATAAAGGGTTTAAGGATTTGCTGTTGTTGCTCATTTTCAATGCCTTCGCCATTATCACTGACAATTAACAAAACACTTTGTTTTGTTTCTTTTAACTCTATTCTGATCTTGTCGTGGCAGTATTGACTAGCGTTTTGCACTAAATTAGCGACAAGGATCATTAAATAGGAAGGATCGCCATACACGTTTACTGCCTTGTTAGGACAAATTAATTCAATGTGAATGCTATCTGTTGTTTTGTTTTTGATAGCACTTTGAACGAGTGCTGAAAAATCAACGGTAGTTTTATCAATGTTTATCATGGTTTGATCAAGACGGGCATAATTGAGCAAAGTTTCAACTAACTCAACCATTTCATCTACGTTCTCGCTAATACGTTGTTCAAAGCGTTTTCGAAGCACAGGATCATCTTCTTCTTGCAAGGTATCTATACCAAAACGAATACGTGCTAAAGGCGTGCGCAAATCATGAGAAACAGCACTGCTGAGTAGTTTTACATCACTAACTAACCCTTCTATACGTTGAGCCATATGATTAAACTCAGTTTCTAAATCACTAATGTAGGCAATAGACCCTACCTGAACTCTTTGCTCAAGATCGCCTTCACCAAAACTTTTTGCTGATAAGCGCAATGCCAATAAGCGTTTTACTAAGGGTGTTAGCCATAAAAGCATTAGTGCTAGAACAGCAAGATAGAACAAGCTCGTTAGTACAAAACCGGCCAATTGATTGGAGTCCTCATTATTTGTTGGCGGAGCAGAAAGGATTAATAGTTGCTCAGAACGCGACAAATAGAAGTGAATATCAATACTATCCTCAGTTTCTAATAATAAGGCTTGCCCTGTTTTTAGCTCTTCAATGAGCTTTATCGGCAGAGGGAGTTTTGATAAAGGCGTTAACTTTACTTGGTAGGTGTTATTTTTAGGCCAGTTCCTTATAAACTCTTCAGGGTTATTAAGTTTGTTTAAGCTCGAGGCGATATTTTCACCTACTTGTTCTAATAAAGTAATGTCATCCTTTTGATTGTTTTGTACTGACGAGCCATATTGGTTATACAAATTGTCGAAAAGCCAACCTAGTCCTATGGTGGCAATTAAAACAACACTAAATAATGAAAGAGTTAAATTACGCATGTTTGTTTCTACTTATTATTACGTTGTTTTATTATATGTTGTCGAATTACCAAACATCTTTGGCAAACAAATAACCCTTGCCCCAAATGGTTTTAATTCTAAAGGGCTCTGATGAACTGTCTTGTAGTTTTTTACGTAATCTAGAAATACGCAGATCGATTGAGCGATCAAAACCATCGTAGTCAAAGCCCCGTAAATGACTGACTAACTCATCACGAGAAACTACCTGTCCTGCTTTTTGAGCAAGGAACCATAAAACGTCAAATTCATTGGACGATAATTGAATTTCAGTGCCATCTAAACTGACAATTCTTGCTTGCTCGTTAATGATTAGGCCACTAAATTGTAATTGGCTACTCTCTGAGGTAACAGGTGTTTCTACTTGTTGATTTGATGTGTCTTGTCGCCTTAATAAACCTCTTATTCTGGCGAGTAAAACCCTGGCCCTAACAGGTTTGGTAATATAATCATCAGCGCCCATTTCAAGGCCTAATACCTCATCAATTTCTTCATCTCTTGCGGTAATCATAATGATAGGATTAACAAAGTCTGGTCTGACGGTTTTACAAACGTCTAAACCATCTAAACCCGGTAACATGCCATCGAGTAAAACAATATCAGGGTTGAGCTGTTGTATTAACTCAACTGCTTCATCACCTCGATGACAAGTTGTTACTTTAAAGCCTCTGGCTAAAAGGTAGTCTTCAATCCACTGGGCGAGGGCAATATCATCTTCAACTAATAATATATGCGCCTCTATCGCCACTGTCATATCGCATTTCCTAAATTTGAGTTCATTACTAATACCAATCTCAATATCATTAATTCTTTAAAACATTCGCCAAGACTTTCTAGGTTTACCTTTTTTCTTATGTACCCAAGACATTTTAACTTTAGCTGTAGCTATATTTTGTTGTTCATCTTGTTTTTTTAGGAAAAAAAGTAAGTTAGTTTTAGTGGTAAAGTCTTTTGTTAACTTACCATTATCTCTATTGTTCCAGCATTGTAAGGGTTGTTGTGCTGATGAACTGTAAAGACAGTAATTGCCAGCAAGTTCAGCCCGCCAATTTAATTCAATAGCGACATAACAATTTTGACCTTGTTGCATCGCCACACATTGCTCGGGAGATACCGTTAAATTGACTTTATTCTTAGTGGCCAGTGTTTGTTCTAATTTAGCCGCTAGAGTGTTTTCAAAGACTAGCGGTGAGGCGTTAACTGGCTGAGCTATTATTAAAATTAAACCTATTAGCATTAATGAAAAACACCTTTGGTGTAACTCAGGTTTTGCTCTATTGATGTTATAGCGTTTCATAATATATGCCCTAAAACACATAAGTTAAAAGTAGACCTGCACGGTAGCCATCTTCAACATCATCATCGCGACTAGCGATAGTGCGATCTGAAAGTGAAGTGTAGCCAGCAAAGCCACCTATAACCCAATCAGTACTTAACGGATATTCTACGCCTACCTCTGCTGAAGTTGTAATTCCTGCAGATGTTGATAAGTCATCATCTGGCACTACGGTTTCACCATGAGGTAATACTTCTTTTGAGCGGTATTGTACGCCTAAATTAGTATAAAAATTCCAATTCCTAAGTTGCCAATTAACCCCATAAGAAATTGAAGCTTCAATGCCATCACTTCCTTCACTATTACCACTAATTGGTGAGAACATAATTTGTAATAAGCTATTGTCGAAATAGCCTGTAGCTCTAACGCCGCCACGCTTTTTTTGATTACGTATTTGAATTTCTTTTAAGCCATCTATGCCACGGGTACTATTTTGATAGTATAAATCGAACGCCCAATCGTCACTATTGTAAAAATTGTAACCCCAAGCTGAAATTGAATACATACCATGAGTACGGCGGGAGCTTAATCCTGGAGATTCCATAAAGAAACCAAGAAGTTGAACACGGTAACTAAAATCTAAATCAAATTCTGATGAGCTATTTTCATCACCTAAAAGTGCAAAGTCATCGCCGGTACTACTAATACCGCTCATATTGAGGTAAAAACCGTCTCGAGTATTATCAGTTATATCGCTTAATTTAAAATCAAATGACTCATCATCGCAGCCGTCATCGTGGCAGTGAAAGTGCCATGAGTCTGAATCTTCATCAAAGTCATGATTGTGTTCTTTAAGCTCTACTTCTACTTCTGCAGCTATTTCAGAAGGAGTTGCCTCTTCTAATATTTTATTACCTGGGTCCTGCTGAGGAACTTTAGTTACATCAGTGTTTTTTGACGTTTGAATTTTTTCTGAAGTTGTTGTTTGAGTATTTACTTTCTCAGTTTTCTCTTCTTGACTAGCGAATACTGAAGTTGCCGTAAAAGCGAAGCTAGCTGAGACTAAGCTGGCAATAATTGTTTTTGATAAGTGTTTCATAGATTCCTCTTTTCTTTAGTTATTTATTGAGCGAAAGGTAAGTTATTCACGCTATGGAATTATCTTAACTAAAGAGTTCAAAAAAAGACGTATCACAAATTGTGTCGATGTATCAATTTGTATCATAATTTACCATAGATATTACATTGAGTTACAGTTAGTTGCTTAATTGATTGTTAAATAAGAAAAAGCCTAGTACCAAAAGGGAACTAGGCTATATGAGTTTGATGAGTGCTTATAGAAGAGAGGATTCTTTTATAGCTGCCAAGCATAACTGAACTTGGTAAAAACAGTTCGTTGGTCGCGAGTTAGGCTAT